>Ga0209922_100139_pt1 | contig 222247 bp, 193 predicted proteins | sample ThiBiot_500_biof_FD_183946 | JGI IMG/M metagenome (GOLD analysis project Ga0209922, IMG submission 183946) | Wastewater bioreactor microbial communities from Cape Town, South Africa - Thiocy_expt_500_biof (SPAdes) | ecosystem: Engineered > Bioreactor > Thiocyanate-remediating >... | reverse complement strand
GCGGCGAAGCATAAGTCCCTCCACTAGTAAAGGCTCTGCCTCAGAGTAACGACCAGTGGCCTCGTAAAGACTAGCAAGGTTGTTCAGACTCGTCAGAGTATCCGGGTGGCGATCACCGAGAACTTCGCGGCGAAGCGCAATTACATCCACGTACAACGGCTTCGCGTCAGAGTAACGGCCAGTGGACTCGTAAAGACCAGCAAGGTTGTTCAGGCTGGAAAGAGTATCCGGGTGGCGATCACCGAGAACTTCGCGGCGAAGCGAGAGAGCCACTTCCCCATATTTGATCGATGCCGACCAAACTCCGCGGCCATGTCCCAGCATCACCATCTCATTGAGGAGATTGCCAACGCGAATCGTCTGCTCTTCATTCGCCCTCTGAAGAGTGGCCTCTAGGCAAAGCCATGCCGCCTCCAGATCACCCCCAAGAATTTCAACCTCTGCCTGACTGAGATGGTTTTCAACTCGCTCGCTTTGAAGACGTTCGTCTTGCGCCCTGAAGAGCCTCCGGTAGCCCTCGACATCGCCCTGCGCTAGCAACTCGATCGCCTTAGATTTGATGGTATCGGGAGAGTTGGCCGCGATCGTGTGGAGTAGTTCTCCATACTCAGCTTGTCGGGTTTCCAGTTCACTGGTTAGCCTAACCACTTCTGGTTCGAGGGCGTCAACCCTCTTACTTGCTGATTCAGCTTCCAATTCGAGGAACTTTATTCTGGCTGCGGCTTGCTCAAGTTCCTCACGAGTTCTAAATTCGATCTCAGACTTCGCTTCAGCGAGTCGCGCATTTGTCCTTGCCAACAAGGAGTTGGTTTCCGTTAAGGATCTATTGGTTTCCTCCAACTCAGCCCTTGTCCGCTCAAATCGAACTCGTTCTTGAACCGCCGTTTCAAATCCGTTCAGCCTTTGAACGATTTCGTCAAGAATCGGCTTAAGAGAAGCCACAAAACCTTCAATCTCCACATCGTTTGGCAACAGATCTCGGGCTTCCTCCTCGCCCGAATCGAGGCGGACTTCAAACTTTTGAGAAAGGTCATCAAGTTGGCGTTGAATTGCGTTTAGCTTTTGACCATCGCGGCAAAAACTACGGAGTACCGAATCTTGGGTGCTCTGCATTAACGCGAGCAACCTCTCCATTGCCCGCGAATCTTGAGTGTCCTTTTGCTTCTCTTTCTTACGTTGTTGGAGCTTGCCCCTTAGCAGTACGCTAAATACCCCAACCCCGACAAGCGGGTTGCCAAGAACAACTCCGGCAGTGGCTCCCTGCGCGGCAATTCCCATCACATCGGCAACCGTCTTGGAGAACGCATCCACATCGGCAACGGTGGCGAGGGTTTCTAGAACCTCATTCGTATCGATTCGTTGTCCAAATGCGGTTTCTTTCAGAGCATTAAAAACCCTCTCCACACTACGTTCGACATCATCAGCATCGGACCGCCGTACGTGCTTCTCGCCCATAGAATCCTCATCATACACCGGGGGCTCCTTCCTGAAAATGTCCACCTCGTGCATACCAAGCCCCAACCCGGGCATAATCAGAATCTATGTCGAACGACATCCGTCGCATCGTCGCTACTGACTGTGGCTCGACCACGACCAAAGCGATCCTCATTGAAAAGAACGATAAAGGCGAATACCGCCTGGTCGCGCGTGGCGAAGCTCCTACCACGGTTGAAAAGCCCTTTGAAGACGTCACCATGGGCGTCATTAACTCCATCACCGAGCTTGAAGAAATCACCGGTGAAGTGGTGCCTGAGGGTTACACGAAAGGTCGCCGAAAGCTCCTGAAAGACGGCAAGGTTAGCCGGTTGCGCAAAGAGGGCAAAGAGACCGCCCAGCGGGCCGATGAGCTAGACGCCGCCGACCTGTACGTCTCCACCTCCTCCGCCGGTGGCGGTTTGCAAATGATGGTGGCGGGCGTGGTGAAGGCGATGTCCGCCGAGTCTGCCGAACGCGCCGCGCTGGGTGCGGGCGCCATTCTGATGGACACCCTGGCCGTGGACGATGGCCGCAAAGATTATCAAAAGGTTGAGCGACTGCGCCAGCTCCGCCCCGACATCATTCTCATGTCTGGCGGAACGGACGGCGGCACCAAGAGCCACCTCATCGAGATGGCGGAAGTCGTACGCCGCGCCGACCCCAAGCCCCGATTCGGTGACATGAAGCTCCCGATCATCTACGCGGGCAACAAGGACGCCCGAACGGAAGTGGAGAGCGTCTTGGGTGAGGGGATCTCGCTCCAGGTGGTCGACAACCTTCGACCGACCCTGGACAAAGAGAACCTCGGCCCCGCTCGCGAAGAGATTCACGAGATGTTCCTAGAGCACGTCATGCAGCAGGCTCCGGGCTATAGCAAGCTTTTGGAGTGGACCAGCGAAGAGGTCATGGCGACCCCGAACGCGGTGGGCAAGCTCCTGAAAGAATACGCGGAGAACGAGAAGATCAACGTCCTCGGCGTCGACATCGGTGGCGCCACCACCGACGTGTTCTCGGTCTTCTTGAACGATCAAGGCGAGCGCGTTTACAACCGAACGGTATCGGCCAACCTCGGCATGAGCTATTCGATCTGTAACGTCTTGAAGGAAGCCGGAATCGAGAACATCGCTCGTTGGCTGCCCTTCGAGATCGATCCTGCCGAAGTCCGCAACCGACTCCGCAACAAGATGATCCGCCCGACCACGATTCCTCACACCTATGAGGATCTGTTGATCGAGCAGGCCGTCTCCCGCGAAGCCCTCCGCCTCGCGTTCATCCACCACAAGAGCCTGGCCCGAAACCTGGTCGGCGTTCAGCAAGGAGGTTTGGACCGACTCATGAGCGAGCAAGACACGGGTCAGACCTTGGTGAAGATGATGGCTCTGGACATGGTCATCGGCTCCGGCGGCGTTCTCAGCCACGCTCCGAAGCGCGCTCAGTCTGCGTTGATGATGATGGACGCCTACCAACCGGAAGGAATCACCATGCTCACCGTTGACTCCATCTTCATGATGCCGCACCTGGGCGTTCTTTCTGAGCACCTGTACGAAGCGGCTCGCGAAGTTTTTGAGCGCGACTGCATCGTCAAGATCGGTACCTGCATTGCCCCCGTCGGCATCGCAAAGGACGGCGAGCCTTGCGTGACCGTCAAGGGCAACGGCCTGGACGTCAGCGTCCCGTTCGGCCAGATCAAGGTCGTTCCGATCGATATCGAGAAGACTACCGAACTCACCGTCGAGCCCGCCAAGGGATTCGACGTGGGCGAGGGCAAGGGCAAGCCGGTCACCGTCAAACGGTTCGACACCAGCAAGGGCAATCGAAACCAAACTACCAACCTCATCGATGGTCAGGTCGGTTTGATTATCGACACCCGAGGCCGACCGTTCAACCTGGAACTAAACACTCCGGGCCGCGTCGAGAAGCTCCGCAGCTACCTCAACGCCTTCGGCCTGCCGCTTCCGTAAGAAAGCAAGAGGTCAGGGCTCGGCGATGAATGATCGCCGAGCCCTTTTTTGTTTTTAGCTCCCCGACCGTCGCGTCAGGTTCCAGTTCGATATTTGAAACGATTCCCTTCATATTCCCGTCTTTCTGGTGGCAATCGATTAGATGCCTTCTATGCGTACTTACTTAACGGCCTTAGTTCTTTTGTTCGCCAGTATTAGCGCCGCCCAAGAGGTTCGCGAGGAGTCACCTGCTGGCCTTTCGAGCACCGCCTATCGGAAGGCTGCCGAAAAGGCGGGGACGTATTGGCCGAACTACAAGGAAGGGGATACTGGCACCCAAGTCCGAGTGTCATTCGATGCTCGAAACGCCGACGTTGTCGTTGTGACGGAGAAGTCTTTTGGTAACGAACGCCTCCTAAAGGTTCTCCAGTCTCTTGCCCAAGAGTTGGACATGCCAGAGGGTGATTTCATCACCTATCCGACCTCGGAAATAAGCACCAGCGTGGCCGTAGATCTGGAAATGAACGACTACCTGGTCTTTCCCGACCGATGGAAAACGATCTTTGGGCTCCCGGTAGGAAAGGTCATCGACTTCCTTAAGCGGAACGGCCTTCCCCAACCGATTGCGATTGCGATCAAAGGAAGCGAAGTCGATTCGGCCATCCTCAGCGTCAATGGAAAGTCCACGACCATCGAAGATCGGTCCTTCTTTACGTCGGAGAACCTACCGGAGGGAGCGACGGTCCAGTTTTCCGATACCCTCTCACCCTCTGGATACGTGGTGCTCGGCATTGTCCTGCTCATCGTAAGCGGTCTGGTTTCGATGCCATTTCGAATCGCCAAATCCATCACCAAGAACGCCAACAAGCCGAAGCCAGAGGAAATCGCACAACCAACTCCAGAGCAAATCCAGGAAGCCTACGACAAATCCAAGTCGAGCTATTGGCAAGTTCTATTTTTTTTGCCAGTCATCGCGTTGCCCCTCGTGATCGAAAACCCCGTCGGGGAAAAGGCCGCGAGATCCATGTACTTCTTGGCCCCAAAAAACTTCTTCCTCTTCGTGGGAATGGGCTTATTTGCTGGGCTTTCGACGGGATTTATCGCTGCCCACCGGGCAAAGAAGAAATCTGAATCCCTCGAGCAGACATCCACCCGAGAAGCGGAGCCAAAGTCAGAAGCTAACTCCAATCCCTTCAAGTCGATGTGGCCGATGTTCGTGGCCATGTTGTTGATGTTTGGAACGCTAATCCTGGTCCAGAATTGGCCCGGTTTTTATCGCTTGAACATTCCTTCCTGGGCGATGAGGACTTGGACCTTCGGTCTGATCGGACTGGGACTTCTTGGGTCTGGATATCTCTCATGGTGTCAGCGACGTTCCAACCGAAAAGTTCTGGAGCCCGGAGATCCCTGGTTCGAAATGACGAGCCAATTGGCCGAGCGCGCCGGGGTTCGGCTCTATCGCGTCGTTATCGTGAAGAATCCAGCGGCCAACGCTTACGCGAACCTCATCGGCGAGGTGGGGCTGACAACGGGGCTCATCGAGAACCTCTCACCGGAAGAGGTCGAGGCCATCCTCGCGCATGAACTCGGTCATCATCGGCTAAATGACGTAAGAAAGGGCTTCCTTCTTTCACTGCTATTCCTCGTCGCTTGGTTCCTCTTCCTCAACTACCCAATCGAGTGGCTCGCCGACAAATATCAATGGAGTCGAGGAGTCAGGGGGCTGGTTCGAGGGCCGCTTGTCTTTTTCTTCTTGCTTCCCATCCTCCAAAACCTGGTGCTCGGCAAATATTCTCGGAAACGAGAGCTTCGTGCGGATGCGTTTGGCGCATGGTTGATCAACGATAAGGAGCGGATGATCCGAGCCCTCAATAAAATCACTCACCTCAACCAATCGCCGAGCCGCTTGAAGCCTTCGGACGAGGTTCTAAGATCTCATCCATCGTTGCTCAATCGGATCAAGTCGCTCGAAAACTTGAATCTTGAATCGTTTAATCCCGATACATATTCAACCGAAGCGAAGTAGGATAGGAGCATGTTTCTCTCGCTCCTTGCCGCCGCCGTCATGGCTGACGATCAGGTCTATCTGGCCACCTACTTCCTGGGAAACGGGGAATCTGGGGCGATGTTGGCGGTGAGTGAGGATGGGTACAAGTTCGAGCCCATCGTCTCGCTCCAAAAGGCGATCATGGTGACCAAGGATGGCCTGATGCGCGATCCTTGCATCCTTTACGGCCCGGACAAGCAGTGGCACATGGTTTGGACGACCGCGTGGTGGGGATCTAAGCTCGCGCTCTCCCACTCCAAGGACTTGGTCCACTGGGCGGAACCGACTTACGTGGACGCGATGGGCGCGTTTCCGGACACCAGCAACACCTGGGCGCCCGAGATCACCTACGATGCGGCCGAGAAGCGGTACACCATCTTCTGGTCCTCCACCGTCCAAGGCAAGTTCCTAGAAACCGCCCGACAGGACGGCGACCTGGATGACAAGAAGCGCCCGCTGAACAACCGCTTTTACTACACAACCACCAAAGACTTCAAGACCTTTGCCCCTACCCAGTTGCTCTGGGACCCTGGCTTTAACTGCATCGACGCCACCCTGCTGCGCTACAAGAACACCTGGTACTTGTTTGGCAAGGACGAAACCAAAGCGCCGAAGGCGGCCAAGTGGCTCTTTGTGGCGAGCGCGGAGAAGATGCGCGGACCCTTTAAGATGGTCGCCAACCCCATCACCGGCAAGTACTGGTGCGAGGGGCCGACCGCGGTTGATACGGGCCACGGCGTTCGGGTCTATTTCGACCGTTACATGGATGGCCATTGGGGCGCGGTGGAGTCCACCGACATGAAGACCTGGACCGACCTCGGCAATAAGATCGAGTTCGTTCCCGGAGGTCGGCACGGAACCATCCTCCGGGTCAAGCGCTCGTTGGTCGACGGCATTCGCAAGGCGCTAGGCGCCAACCCATAGCTTCTGCAACCTCACCCTATCGAACCTCGTATAGCTCGGTGGTAACCTGACCAACCCAGCCATGCTTGAGATCCGCCACCTTGTCAAACAGTACAAGAACTACCGTGCTGTCAACGACCTAAGCTTCACCATCAAACCCGGCGAGATCGTCGGTCTCTTGGGACCGAATGGCGCGGGAAAAACAACCGCGCTCCGGTGCGTGGCGGGCATTCTGCGTCCCAGCGAGGGCAACGTGCTGATCAATGGCTACGACATCGTGACCGATCAGGCAAAAGCAAAGGCTGGACTCGCTTTTGTCCCCGAGGTCCCTTCGCTTTACGAACTCCTCACCGTGGAAGAACACCTCAAATTCGTGGCGATGTGCTTCAACACGATGGATGTATTCGAACAGAAGAAAGAAGAATTACTTGGCCGATACAACCTCTTGGAAAAGCGCAACGAATTGGTAGCGACGCTCTCGAAGGGAATGAAACAGAAGCTCTCGGTCGCGTGTGCCCTCATTCATAACGCAAATGTCATCCTCTTTGATGAGCCTCTCATTGGCGTGGACCCGGCGGGCGCCCATGAGCTCAAACAAGAGATTCGGCGAACCAAGGATGCTGGCGGCTCTATTCTCATTTCTACCCACCTGCTAGACACTGCCGAAAACTTATGTGACCGCGTCATCATTCTGAATCGCGGAACCAAGATGGTAGAGGGCACGCTTGCCGAGTTGCGACAGTACAGCGGTATGGAGAACAGCAGCTTGGAAGATGTGTTCTTGAAGTTGACGGAGGAAGGGCATGAAGCCGCTGCTGTTTCTCACAGCTAGAACCTTCGTCAACGGCATCCGTCGCGCCGTTACAAACCCTCGACGTCTGATCGGCCTCATCATGGCCCTGGCGTGGCTGGGGCGTTACATTTTCTTTCCTTTCCGGGGTGAGCGGGTTCAGGATTTTTCAAGAGCCAACGCCGGGCGCGCGACGGAACTCATCAGTTCTATGGATGCGGTCCGAATCATGGATGCGCTGGTATTTACCTTTTTCGCATTCATCACACTTTTCCTTGCGTTGGGCTCACTCAACACCCGAACGAGCTTCCGTCCCGCGGATGTCGACGTACTCTTTCCCACCCCCGTCGAACCGAAATTGGTTTTGGTTTTTCGGATTTTCCGTGACTACCTCGTCACGCTGCTTGCCCCCCTGTTCTTCATCGTCGTCGGCTACCGACCTGCCGCGGCGGGAGTGACGAGTCTCAAACGGGTTTTGGAAGATCCTTCCGCAATCTCTCAAACGATGCGCCTCGCCTCTATCGCCTGGTTCCTGGTTGCTCTGAGTTGGGTGTGTATTAACTATGCCGCTTCGCTCTTTATGAATAGAAGCGATCTGGCCAGCGACCGCAATAAGCGAATCTTCGGTTGGTCGATGGCCACGATCATCGTCAGTGTCTTCGGCTTTATCTACTGGCAAGCCACGCAGTTTGACGGCTGGCGCGATGCTGTTAATCTGGCGGAATCTCCTGTTCTGAGAACCATCTTCTTTACCGCCACGCTGGCAGCATGGATCGTACACGGCATCGTCCAGGGAGAAGCGTTGCCGACCATTGCGGGCTTGGCCGGTCTCCTCGGCATCATCGTCATCTCGATTCGGATCGCCATGACGCAGGCGGGTTGGATGTACGATCAGGCAGCCGTTCGGGGCTTCGATAGCATCAATGCGCGCAAGCTGCAGCAATCGGGGGACACGATTGGACTGATGGTGGAGCAAGCGCGGCGAGGAAAGCTCAAGGCTCGCCGAACCCGGTGGATCGCCCGAATCAATGCACCGGGAGGCTGGGCGCTCTTGTGGCGAGAAGCCATCATCATGTTGCGCAGCACCCTTCCTGTCATCATTCTGTTCAGCCTGATGACCATGGGGCTGTCGTTGATTCCCCTGTTCGCGGAACGGAAAGGTTCGGCGGAAGTCGCCGGCGGACTCTTTATCCTATTTCAGGCATTTGGGGCCTTCATCATGTCATCGGCTATCGCGCAGGCTGGCTTTATAGAAATGCTCCGCCGAGTCGATGTCCAAAAGCCATTGCCCTTCAGCTTCTCGAACCAGGTGTTGTTTGAAATCATGGCAAAGGCGCTTCTGGCCATCATCATTTCCTGGGTCTGCTCGATCCTGATGGTGGTCGCCAAGCCTGCGCTGTGGCAATTCGCGCTTGCCACCATGATCGCCATGCCATTCCTCTCCGTTTTGCTTTGTGGCGTTACATGCCTGATGACCATTTTGTTTCCCGACTATGATGATCCCACCCAAAGGGGCTTCCGGGGCCTGATGAATCTGGTAGGAATCGTTGCCAGTTGCAGTCCGGGCGTGGTCATCTTCATTCTCCTGACTGCCATTCACCTCTCCCCCATCATTAGCGCGTTGATCGTTTCGCTGGTGAACATGGGCGTGATTGCACTGGTTTCGATGATCGCGGGCAATCAGTACGCCCAATTTAATCCAAGCGAATAGAGCGGTACACTTCTTGCCCTACTTTGGGAATCGACATGGAGGAGCAAGAAGCCAACCTTTCGCGAAACTCTCACGGCCATAGCGTTGTTGGCTATTTCTAACAAACCATGAAGATTCGATCATCCGCTAAGATTGCCATCGGATTCTGCGTCCTTCTCGGGGCTTCCTACTTTGGTTGGAAGGCATACACCGAGATGACGGTGATGAAGATCAAGTTTCCTCCCGTCAAGCCGGGGCGAGTCAACATCGTCGGGATTGAAACCGGTAAAGGCTATCACATCCTGGTAGCCAATCAAGCGGCCCAGTTGATCCGTGGTGGTGTTGGCCAATTTCAAGGTGACAGCGGTCCTGATTCCAGCAGTGAAGTCGAGAAGAAACGCGTCCCCATTCGCGAAATGCTTCAGGCATTGCAGGGCGATCAACAAGCGCTCGGTCAATTCATTGCGATCATGAACGACATGCAAGAGACGGACGACTGGCCCACTCAGCGAGTGGTCTGGAAGGATGCCGACCTGCGCAAAGCGATCGATGGCTCAGACCCCTCTCTTCGCAAAAAATTGGAAGACGATATCAATGTGCACCTTGATGGAACGCCGTTGGACCATATCAATACAAAAGCGCTGGAAAACGGCATTATTCTTGAATCCACCGTTCCTTGCCGCGTTCAAATCGGCAGCGAATCAAAGCAAATGACCGGTCCCATCCAGATCCCTTACCGGCCGAAGATCGCCAAGTTGCTCGAACAAAGACTTAAAGACCAGGCTTACGACGAGCAGAAGATGGCCAATTACTATGCCGACGAAGGACGGAAAATCCTTTCCGGCGAGGTGCCCAAGAGCGATGCGGGCAAGGAAATTCTGGATCTGATCAATCCAAAGCGCCTAGCAAATTTGGCCGCCGCGGCCGAGTCCGTTCTCCAGAGCGCTCAAGTCGTCTGCACAGATGCTTACATCAGCAAGGCTTCCTACAAAAACTACATGATCGGCTCTCAAAGGCTTAATGACTTGAGCATTGAGCTAACCGACGAAGGACGAAACCGTCTTTGGCAATATAGTCACAATCGAGTCGGATCTCAACTCTTGCTAACCGTTGACGGAGTCGCCATCGCGGCTCCTCGGATTCAGCACGAACTTGCCCAGGGGCAGCTGGATATCACCCAGTTACCCGACGAGATTTTGGTACAAGATGCCGTCAAGGCCATTAACACGAAGAACTGACACCCAGGACCAATGAAGATTCAACACCTTTCTCTAGCCCTTGTCGCCATCGCGATAGTTGGCTGCCGTGGAGGGGACGGCAACGGATATACCCCCGTGCCACCTTCCAAGTTAGAACCGGTCTCGGTAAAGCCGGGCCAAGAGGCGACCCTGATGCCCATCGCGGTGGGTAATCAATGGACTTATAACGTCGAAACCATCATCGCCACCCAGAAGGGCAAGGCCCAACGAAAGGGCGAACTCACGTTCAAAATCACGAAAGTCGACGACACCAGCAATGGCAAACAAGCGACAATCGATATCCTTTCATCCGGCAAGGTGACGGAGCGACAGATTTGGCTAGTGAACGATAAGGGGATCTACCAAGTGTCCACGGGGGTCGCCAAGCCGGTCACCTATAGCACTCCCATCCCCCTCATTCTTTTCCCCGTTGACAAGAACAAGACGTTCAAGTGGAAGGGATCCGGTGGCCCTTATCAACGGTCGATCGATGCCAAGATTCTTGAAAATCAAGAAGTCGATACCGACGAAAAGCGTTACTCCGCTATCGGTGTGGAGACCAAAGGCGAGAACAAGGACGGTAAAGTTACGCAGAAGACTTCGGGAATCATCTGGTTCGTACCGGGCGTGGGGCTAGTCCGGTATCGGGAGTCGACGTTAAGCAGCGAGAACGCCACTGAACAGCTCCTTCAGTTGAAAAGCCACTCATTGAAGTAAAGATGCAGAAATTCTCCTCCCTCGCGCTCCTTGCCATTTTGATCGGATGCTCTTCGTCCCCCAGCGACGACAAGAAGACGGTCCCGGCCCCAACGACCACCGCGACAACTGGCGCCAACGAACCAAAAGACGCTCAGCCCAAGCCGACGACCGCCGAAATCCCAGCCGAGCTCAAGCATGCCGGTTATGCTTACTTTGGCCTGGAAAACACGAAGACGATGGATGTCGAACTTCGAGTAGACGGGCGTCCTACCGAGACTGGTGGCGTCACCGTCGTTCTCGACAAGATCGAGAATGGAAAGGCCTACTACACCGTCGAACGGACGGGAGCTATCCAAGACGACTTGGGAACAGATACGGTCATGGTAGACAAGACCGGCGTCTACGTGGTGGGAACCACCATGGGAACGATGACCCCTCCTCAAAATCTTCAACTCCCAGCGGATGTTAAAGAAGGCTCCAAGTGGGAGTCAAACTCGAAAATCGTTCAAGAAAACGGCCAAGAGTTATCCGAACAAAGCGTCTATCTTGTCAAAGGCATCAAAAAGGTTAAAACTAAAGTCGGCGAATATGATGCCCTCTTGGTGACATCGACGGGCACAGCGAACGTAAAGTCTATGGGTGCGGACCAGAAGGCAAAGTACGAAACCGAGGCCTATTACGTGAAAGATCGCGGATTGGTGAAGGCGACGTTTACAATGACCTTTACCGGTAAAACGCCGAACCACGTAACGATTGAGGAAACGAAGTAACACATGATACTTGCCGCGATTGCCACCGCCTTTCTTGCGCCCCTCGCAACCGCGGCAGACTTCTTCCCTCTTACACCGGGAACCACTTGGACTTACCAAATCTCGGGAGACTTTTCAGGATCTGTGCTGCAGAAAGCGCTCGAACCTACGGAAATTGAAGGGCAAAGTGAACCGCTTCCCGCGCTCTCTGTGAGCTCCCAGGGCAAAGTGGTGAGCACGGTTTTCTATCAAGCCAAGTCGCAGGGAGTGTACGTGTTGGGCACGGACCCCTCCAAGCTTTACGCTACACCCCAACCCGTCTTCGAATTTGGAGATAAAGGAACGAAGTGGACATTTAACGGTCCTTCTCCTTATGAGAATGACAAAGCCTCCACCCTGCGAATGACCGGTCAATCGAAGGCGATTGGCATGCGGGATGTGTTAGGGGTCAAACGCGAATGCATCGAAGTCAAGACGGAAACCAAAATAGGTCCCTCCGACGAAGCTTCAACTACAGTTAAGCGAACGTCGATTTACGCCAAGGGTGTCGGACTCGTCGAGACGCAGGAAACTTCCCAGTTTGGGAAGCGCCAAACGAAGCTGACCACGAAGCTGGCTAAGTTCGAGCCCGCCGAGGGGTCAATTCTATGAGGCTATTCGCCGCCATCCTCCTCCCTGTCCTTCTTGCCGCCGGATGCGTCAAAACCGGCGCCAAGGGAAGTGGACCACGTTTGGCTACTGCTTCTTCAATCTCTCCTACGGCCACGATCTATCCCAAAGCGGAACTGAAACTTGCCGATATCGAGATTCCCGTGGAGGTCTCCCAGAAACTTAACGGGAAGGAGATGACGGTGGAACTGCTCTCTTATGGCCAGGTGTTTGAGAAAGAGATCTATCGCGCCGAGGATGACTCTTTCTGTCTCGTTGACGCCGCTGGCGAAAAGTATACGGAACCGTTACCACTGCTGAAATTCCCGATGAATGTGGGCGACGGCTGGAGATGGACGGGGACCATGACTTCCGGTTCAGAGCCCCACAAAGCGTCGGCCAAGGTGAGCACCTCCACTGAGCAACTCCTCTTGCCAAGTGGCCCCGCCGAAAGCGTTTTGGTCGTCGTTGATCTTGAGATCGATGGCGGAAGTCCCACTCCGGCCACCCGAAAGCTCAGATTCTGGTTTGCTATGGGTAAGGGCTTGGTAAAACGCCAATTTGGCATCGGGTCGAGCCGAGAGCCCACGGAGTAAGATTGAGCTATGGCGAGTGCATCTCGCGCTTTTGAGCACGTCAGCGATCGAAAGAAGCGCGCTCCGCGCAATTTTGACTGGTTCCTGCTTCTGGGAGCCTGTCTTTTGCTGGTGTTCGGTCTCGCCTCTCAGTTCAGCAAAGCCTACGGCACCACCAGCAGCGACTTTAAGAAGCAGGTTCTGAACGTCATTATTGGCGTCATACCGTTCTCCATTTTTTGGTTGGTAAAGCCGAAGTTTTGGATGAAGATCGTCAATGCCTTGTACTTCATCAACATCGGTCTACTCGCGCTGGTGCTCAAGATTGGCGTCAATAAGAACGGGTCGGATCGGTGGATAAGCCTCGGATTTACCGAGTTTCAACCGAGTGAAGCCGCAAAGATTCTGATCATCCTGACGTTGGCCACCTTCTTTGCCAAGAACTACGACCGTGTGAATCGATTTTCTACGTTCGCGCTATCGTTCCTGCATGTGATCGTGCCGGTGGCGCTGATCATCAAGCAGCCGCACTTGGGCGCGGCGGTCGCCATCCTGGCTACCTGGCTATGCATCTGTCTCGCCGCAAACGTGCCTGGCAAGTTTGTTCTCGGGGCCGGAATCGCGGCGGTCGCCTTCCTAGGGATCTCCTTTGCCTTTCCTCAACTAGGACTGGTGAAGGACTATCACATCAAGCGCATCATGGGATTTGGGAATTCGGGCGACCTGGAAAAGACGAAAGACATCAACTTCCAACAGGACCGGGCCGAAATCGCCTTTGGCTCCGGGGGCTTGCTCGGCACCGGGTTCCTCAAAGGTGAGCAGAAACGCCTGGGCCGGATTCCCGAACAACAAACTGACTTTGTTTTCACCATCATTGGCGAAGAAGGGGGTCTTGTCGGCTGTGCGCTCGTCATCGGCACGTTCGGTTTCTTTTTCTATCGTATCTGGCTGATCCTGTTTGAAGCGACCGACCCCTACTACCGCATGATCGCGGCGGGAATTCTAGGGATGCTGGCGTTTCATACCGTCGTCAACCTGGGGATGGTGCTTCAACTCTTGCCGGTCATCGGTCTGTGGCTTCCCTTCATGAGCTATGGCGGTACCGCCATGTGGCTTTGTTTGGCTTGTGTAGGACTCCTCCTGAACATCCGCAGCCGCGAAAAGCCGGTTCTATTCTAAATTCAAGAAAGAGACGAAGCCCATGCACGTCACAACCTCGCAAGAAGCTGGGCAACTTTGCGACAGTATTCCTTCCTCCGTCGTGCTCCTCTGCGGGTTGCAGGCGTCTGGAAAGACGAGCTTTTACCACCAGGTTCTGCGGGGGCGTTACCTGCACGTCAGCATGGATCACTACACCACCTCCCGCCGTCGGAAACAGGCGCTTGCCGCTTTGGAAACGGCATTGGAGGGAGGCTCGGAAGTCTGTGTTGACAACACTCACCCCACGATTGAGGAACGAGCGGAGGTCATCCGTCGTGCGCAAGCCCATGGCCAACAGGTCGTTGCCTTCTTCTTTGAATCAAAGGTGGACCTCTGCCGGGATCGCAATCAAAAGCGCGACGACTCATCTCAGGTGCCTCTGGTGGCCATCTATTCCACGATCAAGAAGCTAGTCCCTCCGACCCTTAACGAGGGCTTCGTGCAGGTGTTTTCCGTTAGGCTGCTTGAGGCTGGTTTCGAAGTCATGAAGGAGGACCGTATTGAATCAGAACGACCTTGAAAAGCAGATGCGATTGGGAGAGTGCTTCCACTCGATTCGTGTCCTACCGCACGCATGGACCATCGTTCGGGTAGATGGTCGAAGCTTCAGTCGATTTACAGAATCGAGATTCGCCAAACCCTTTGATCTTGCCTTCAGCGAACTCATGGTCACGACCGCTTCCGCGCTGATGACGGAGCTAAACGGAGTGTATGGCTACACCGAGAGCGATGAGATATCGATTCTCCTTCCGAGAGCATGGGACCTGTTTGGTCGAGAGGTGGAAAAGACCGTTTCGGTTTCCGCCGGCATCGCTAGCGCCGCGTTTACCGAGGCCTATGGGCAAGCAGCTCACTTTGATTCAAGACTCTGGGTTGGAGCGGAAGACACGGACGTTGTCGACTACTTTCGCTGGCGACAATCTGATGCCGGGCGTTGCTGCCTGAATGGATGGGTGTATTGGACCCTGCGTCAAAACGGAATGGGTTATGAGGATGCAACCAAAGCGAGTGAGGGCCGCACGAAAGCGTGGAAGCACGACACTCTGATGGCACACGGCATCAACTTTAACGATCTGCCCTCTTGGCAGAAAAGAGGACTCGGACTGTATTGGGGTGAAGAAAGAAAGGACGGACTCAATCCTATTACGGGTGAGTCCGTCCCTACCGTCCGAAGGAAGCTGATCGTGGACCGGGAGATTCCGCTCCATGATCGCTACTCGGACTTCATTGCCGAGTTGCTAAAGCCTTAGCGTCGGAACTGGTAATACTTCTTTCCGTTCTTGGTCACGGTGTACCGGGTGTACTTGTGACCGTCTCGGTAGAAGTAAGGCTTGCTGAAGTAGGTCGCCCGTGCACGGTCGAGCGAACTCTGACTCTTTCGATCTTGCTCATATCGGTAGAGCGAATAGAGCGTGCCAGCGGCTCCCGCGAAGGTCAAGGTGTTGTCCTTTTTTAAGAGACCAAGAACGGTGACCGCGCCGGAAGCAATGGCGATGTTTCGCCATTCGTTCTTCGTTTGTTGACGTCGGTCAGATTCTCTGCGCAAAGAATCATAGCTACTTCTGCGTCGTGCTTCCTCGCGGCGCCGTTCGTCTTCTCGGCGTCTTGCCTCGTCCCTTCTTCGTTGTTCTTCTCGTCTTCGAGCATCTTCCCGTCTACGAGCTTCTTCCCGGCGACGTTCGTCCTCACGACGGCGGTCTTCCTCTCTGCGACGGTCGTTATCCTTCCAATGCTGATCCCGATTATCGTGACGGCCATGATCCTTCGGGTTCTTCCCACGGTTACCTTGATCGCGTCCATGACCCCGATGATCGTCAGGCATTACGGCGAGGCTGGCCGTCGGGAGGACAACAAAGCCGCCAATTGCAATTGCGGCCAATACGCTTGCTGAGAACTTGGTGTTCAACATCAATACTCTCCTTGTAGATTCGCCCAACCGAGCCTCCGGGCGAGTGATCTACACTATCTGACGCCTCATCGCGCCGGAAGTGCCGTCCGCCTTTTGGGGAGGCACATTTGGCCTAGGACCCTCCTGGTGAGTATTCTCAGACGATGGTCGCGTTGTTCGTAGCGCTGGCAGGTTCAATCCTGAGCGCCCAAGACCCTGCATGGGTCGGAAAAACGAGGTTCTTTGGCGCAAATGACGATCAGTGCGTTTATGAGGTCAAAGAAGACAACGTCACCCTTGACTTTAAAGAGGGTGTCATCCTCTCTGGCAAGCCGGTCAACCCGGACCGCAGTCAACTGACCGGCACCGGTCTCCTCATCCAAAACCGCAAAAACGTCACGATCAAAAACCTGACCGTGAAGGGATATCGATTTAACGTTCGGGTGGTGAATTGCGAAAACGTCCGTCTCATCAATTGCCAAGCGAGCGCGAGCCGAACCTTGCGAATGGCGAATGAGGGAAAGGCGATCGACACCTTTCTGGACCTGCGAAACATCGAAACCTGGCGCACCTATGGAGCGGGATTCTGGATTGAAGGATCGAAAGACGTCTCCCTAACGAAGTGTTCCGCTAACGATGCCCAAAACGGCGTGATCCTCGTCGATTCCACCGGCTGCACCTTACTTGACAACGATTTCTCCTTCAATTCGGGCTGGGGCATCTGTTTGGGTAGATCCAGCGATAATCAGGTGATTTGGAACAGAGCCGATTTCTGCAACCGACCATGGTCGGGATTCTGGGGAGGCGATTCGGCGGGGATCGCCGTGGCCGATAGCTCTCACCGAAACTATTTCGTGGGCAACAGCATGACCCATTCTGGCGACGGGTTCTTCCTCACTCACAAAGGCGATCAATTCAACGAAGGAACCAAAACAGTCACCCTGCATGGCCCCTCGAATGACAATGTCATCGCTTACAACGACGGCTCTTGGTCCACGGCAAACGCCTTCGAAGGCACGTTTTCCACCGGAAACGTTTACTACCAAAACTGGGCTTGCGACTCGGCCGCCGCCGGCTTTTGGCTCGGATATTCAGATAACTCGCTCGTGCTTGACAACAAGATTTACCGAGACGGAACGTTTGGCGTGGCGATCGAACACGGTAAACAAAACCTGATCCAAGACAACGTCATCAACGGAACCAAAGGCGCCGCGGTGGGGCTCTGGGCAAGCGGCGACTGGAAGGCGGTGGCCCGGCCCTCCGAACGCAACGACGTGGTGGGGAACAAACTGAAGGACAACGCCTTGGCTTACGACCTGCGAAACGGACGTGGAGCCTATATCAAGGACACCTCGGTGGAAAACTCTCCCGCCCGGCAGATGACCGAGTCTTTGGTAGCGTCCGCCCCCAATACGTCCAACCGATCAGAGACCTTCACCCGAACCCAGCTAGCGAAAGTGAAAGAATTACTAGCCCTCCGCCCGAAGGATTTCCGCTACTACCGGGAGTTGGACCTCCCGAAAGGCATCGGGTGGCTTCAAGCCGGGGACTGGGCGCCGACGAACTTTGCCGGACAACTCGCGGCTTGGCGACAGCCTGATCCGGGATGCTTGGAAATGTATCTCTTAGAAGCGGGGGTACGAATCGCGGCGCCAAACTTCGTTCAGTACGATCCAACTCCCGAGGACCCGCACCTCGTCCGAATCTCGATGAAGCCTGAGGCCGCGGATCCGGGGCGTGATCAGCCGATTCAGCTCAATATGGCCACCACGGACAGCAAGCGCCGGCAGCAGATCAACACCTTCCTGCGTACGGCGGTTTGGAACATCAAGTGGTTTGCGTGGCCGCGTATGACCTACGACGATGTGGACGGCTGGAAGGCGCTCTTTGCTGGCAATCCGATTGCGACTCAAACGACACGAGCATTGGGCGGCGACTTCACCGGCCGCTCTCCCATGGCGGGAGTCCCCAGCGATCACTTCGCCCTGGCGGCCGAGACGAAGGTCAAGCTCGAGCCAGGCAAGTACGTCTTCTCTTCCCTTTCCGACGATGGAATCCGCGTCTTCCTAGATGGCCAGGAGATCATCTCTCGCTGGAACCACCACGGGCCGACCCCCGACGAGGCAACCGTGACCCTCGACGATCAACCGCACGTGATCCGGGTCGAGTATTGCCAGGAATCAGGATCGGCGGTACTTCACTTTGACTGGCGAAAACTCTAAATCCTTACCCGACTGCGCATCGCATGGCAGATGGCGACGGCGAGAGCGTCGGCCACATCGTCAGGTTTGGGAGGTTTTGGCAGGCTGAGGAGTTTGGTCACCATAAACTCCACTTGCTTCTTATCCGCGGAGCCCACCCCCACCACGCCCTGCTTGACCTCCGGCGGCGTGTACTCCGCCCACTCAAGACCTTTTTCGCTGGAGGCCAGAAGGATGACGCCTAGCGCCTTGCTCACGTCCATCGCCGTCGTCTTGTTGGCGGCGAAGACCAGGCGTTCGGTCGCCATCGCGTCAGGTCGATGAGTTTCAATCAGCGCGAGGACCTCTCGATGGATCTGCGCAAGTCGCTCGGTAATGGCAACACGGGGAGTCAAAATGAGACCATAGTCGATGACCGTAAGCCGAGATCCTTCTCGCTTAATCACCCCATAGCCCACCCGTTCCAGACCGGGGTCGATACCGAGAATGATCAAGGTCTTTGACCTCGATCATTCCAGGGTCCAGGGTGCAGGGTGCCGGGCACAGAGATGAGTGGATGATTAACAGCACTCCTGTTCCCTGTTCCCTGTGCCCTGTCCCCTGTTGTCATGTCCTCTTGAACTTCCTCATCAATTCTTCGGTTGAGAGGGTGATGGTGATGGGTCGGCCGTGGGGGCACATGTAGGGGTTCTCGGTGGTGGCGAGGTCCACGATGAGCTTTTCCATCTCGGCGTGGCTCAGAGGGTCGCCAGCCTTGACCGCCATCTTGCAGGAGCTGGTGATCCAGATTTGCTCTCGAGTCGGAACGAGACGGCGGGTGACGCTGACGTCGACCAACTCGTCGACAAGGTCTCGAAGAATCTTGAGGGGGTCCTTGGCGCGGATCGCGGCGGGGACGGAACGGACGACGTAACTTTCACCGCCAAACGGCTCCAGGTCGAAACCCACGCGAATGATCTCATCGATCTTGTCCCTTAGGAGAACCGCCGACCGACGATCGAGGTGCAAGGTTTGCGGCACCAGAAGTTGCTGCTTCTCAATGGCCGTCTCACCTTTGAGGCCGCAGAGATATTCGTAGAGGATACGTTCATGAGCGACGTGTTGGTCCACAATCACGATTCCCCGCTTGGTCTCGGCGACGATGAAGGTGTTCATCGATTGCCCCAAAATCTTTAGGCCATCTAACAATTCTGCGAACGGATAGCGTTCCTTATTCAGTTGGGTCGGCGCTTCAATTCCGGATGCAGGCAGAGGTGCTTCGGTAAGGGTCGGCGTGGTGTCTGGGATAATGATGGCGGAATCGAACCCGAGCGCATTCTCGCCCGTGGGCGAAGAGAAATCGACTCGGTAGTCTTGCACCGCCGAGGATTCTTGGACACCAGAAGTCGCCGCCCGTAACGCCTCGTTCGCCGCTGCGATTCCGGCGGCGCTGGGCATCATGCCGTGCTCCATCAGTGCGCTCTTGATCGCAATCCGAATGGCGTCAAACGCCTGTCCTTCCTGCTGAAACTTGATTTCGCTCTTGGTGGGGCTGACATTGACGTCGATCCGGTTCGGCTCCACTTCCACCATCAGCACGATGAGGGCGAACCGGCGCTCGGGGGTCAGGTCGCGATAGGCCTGATCCATCGCCGCGGTGAGGGTCCGAGTGCGCACCGGGCGACCGTTCACGTAAAGGTACTGATAGGCGCGGGTCGGTCGGGTGACATGGGGTGGGCTGACGAAGCCTCGCAGTCGCATCCCGGCAACGCTCGTATCGACTTCGGCGAGGGCTCTTGAAAGGTCGCGTCCCCATACGTCCGAGATCGCTTCCAATTGATCGCCACTCCCACTCGTCCGGAGCGCGTTCTGCCCGTTGTGGGTCAGGCTAAAGGAGACGTGAGGGTAGGCGATAGCGTACTTGGACACAATATCCATGCACTGCCCCAACTCGGTGGTGTCTGACTTCAGAAACTTGAGACGAGCGGGTGTATTAAAGAAGAGATCCTCGACGGTAATCTCCGTGCCCTTCGGCCCCGCCGCTCCCTGAGGCGTTTGCAACACGCCGCCGTCCACCTTGAGAACGGTCCGAAGTCCGTCTGACTCGGCGCTAGAGAGGGTGAAGTGGGAGACGGAAGCGATCGAAGGCAACGCTTCCCCACGGAAGCCCAAGGTCCCCACATGAGTCAGATCGTCTACGGTCGAAATCTTTGAGGTGGCGTGACGCTGAATGGCCAGTTGGGCGTCTTCTAGCGACATTCCCCTTCCGTTATCGCTCACCCGGATAACGCTTTTTCCACTATCGACCAGGTCGATTTCGATCTTGGTCGAACCAGCATCCAAAGCGTTCTCGACCAGTTCCTTTAGCGCCGCCGCCGGTCGTTCCACCACTTCGCCCGCCGCGATTTGGTTCACGGTGTGGGGATCGAGGAGTCGGATTCGAGGCGTAGAGGTGGTCAAGGGCGTAAGGATAGGACGATTGGAAAGGGCGATATGGAGATTATGACCGCCGAAACTGGGACTAACCGTTTAAGTTCAAAAACCGCACTTTCCTAACCTAACTTCTCAAGAATTGGTGCCGATCATCTCTCTAGGCGGCCCTGGCAATTGCGCGGGGCGGTAATCGGTTCTATGTTCGTTATTATCGGCATCGTCGTTGTTCTCGGCTGCACCATGCTCGGCTATATGATGCATGGTGGCAACTTCGGCATTCTGATCCAGATCAACGAGTTCGTGATTCTGGGGGGAGCCGGATTTGGGTCGTTCTTGGCGGCCAACGGCATGAAGAACGTCACCGGCGCCATCAAGGGCGTGTTAGGCCTTTTGAAGCCCGACCCCTACACAAAGGCGGCATACATCGACCTGCTGAAGATGATGTATTCCCTCTTTAACGTCGCTCGAAAAGAGGGCCTCTTGGGTTTGGAAAAGCACATCGAAGAACCCGAGAAGAGCGACATCATTAAAAACTTCCCCACGTTTCTAGCCAATCATCACGCCACCGCCTTCTTCTGCGACACGCTGAAAGTCATCTTGACCGGTGCGGTCGGTCCCCACGATTTGAGCGAAATGATGGAACTGGACCTGGAAGTCGCCCACGCGGAAGCGGCGATTCCGGCAGACGCCATACAGACCGTCGGTGACGCTATGCCCGGGTTCGGCATCGTTGCGGCAGTTTTGGGCGTTATCATCACGATGGGCAAGATCGGCGGCGAAGCAGCGGCAATCGGTGAGTCGGTTGCGGCGGCGCTCGTCGGTACCTTCCTTGGAATCCTCCTCGCCTACGGCATCTTCGCCCCCATGGCCCGCGCTATGCAGCTGCGATTGAAGTCCGAGGGCCAGTATCTCAACTGCATCCGCTTCGCCCTCTTCAGCTTCGCCCGAGGCGAATCGCCCATCACCTGCGTCGAGTTCGCCCGCCGCAACATCGAACCCGGCGTCCGCCCAGGATTCGCAGAGATGGAAAAAGCGGTGAAGGAGAAGGCGGCTTAATGGGGTGCGGGGTGCGGGGTGCGGGGTGCCGGCTAGGTTCCGGATCGAGTCAGAGACTTTTCCAGGCCGTAGAGCACTCTGCCCACTCGATCGCACTTTTCCAGAACTTCGTCCGCTCCCTTTCCAATTTCAATTCGTTGGGCCAGGATAAGGCACGTTTCAAGTTCTCGAAGACTGCCCCTTGCAATTCCGAGAAACTGGAGGTACTCACCACGATTTCTTCGCCCATATCCTTCAGCGACATTGCTTGGCACCGAAAGCGCTGCCCTTCTCACTTGGGAAGTCAGCTCATAACGGTGTTCGGTTGGAAAGGTTTGAGACAAACGGTAGCAAGCTTCGGCAAGTTCCATCCCCAGTTTCCACGCATCCAATTCGCGATAGGACTGAATCGACATTTCGTGCCCATTTTGACCAACTTAGGTCCGAGACCGCACCCCGCACCCAGCACGCTGCACCCCTGTTAACGCCATGGCCGACACACCCATTATCATCAAGAAGAAGAAAGGACACGGTGAGCATGGGCATCACGGTGGGTCTTGGAAGGTGGCTTATGCGGACTTCGTGACCGCGATGATGGCCTTCTTCATGGTCATGTGGATCATGGGGCTCTCGGCGGAGACGAAGGCTCAAATTCAGGGGTACTTCAATGATCCGCTTGGGTTCATGAAGAACACGCCCAAGCTTAAGATCAGCGTTTCCCCTCCCGGAAGCCCCAACGCGGGCAAAGGTCCGGGAAAGGGCGCTGGAAACGAGGCTCAAAAAGCGGATGAGCAGCAACTGAACAAGATTAAGGGAGAAATCACCCAGAAGCTCTCGACGACAGGCGATCTAGCCGAACTCCTCAAGCACGTTGACATTACCGTCACCAACGAGGGACTACGGATCGAATTCGTCGAATCAACTGTGGCAACCTTTTTCCAGAGCGGACGCGCCACCATTTTGCCGGAGGCAATGAAGTTCGTCCAGCGCATTGGTCCGATTCTCGCCCAGTCGAAGCGTCCTCTTGTGATCGAGGGACATACCGACGCCGTGCCTTATCCCAGCAACAGTTACAACAACTGGGACCTGAGTTCAGACCGGGCCAACGCCATGCGGCGCGCCCTGCAATCCTCAGGAGTTCCGGCAAAACAATTCTGCGGCATTCGCGCTCTTGCTGATACGGAGTTAAAGCGTCCCGACAAACCCAACGACGTCTCAAACCGACGTGTCACTATTCTTCTCCCCTTCGGAAAAGTGGACGACAACAAAAACGAGTTACCTCGCGACGTCTTCGAGCAACGCGTGAAGACCGGCGGTCCCATCTCGGTCGATATTGCTCCGGCGGGTGATCTCGGCCTCAAGGAAGCGGCGGAATCTAGGTCGGAAGGAAGCCACCACTAGCCCTTCAGGGTATGCACAATGGTCAAGATATCTGAGTTCTCAAAGTGTCTGACCAATTTCACTGCCGAAGCTAACGGGTCTTGAGGATTGCCGATCTGCCGGGCAAGGCGACTAACGAAAGTTCTCCTTCGTTCAATTGCGCGCTGCCGCTCGTCCGCATTCAACCCCACGAGTTCCGTGGCTAGATGCCAAGCGTCCTGACGTGCCAGCCGAAGACTGAAGTTAATCAGTTCTGCATCGGCATCGCCACCTACGTTATCGACGACATAGAGCAACGGAGAGAGGGCCTCCAGTCGAGCGCTGACAATGGGAAGTATCTCTGCGAGAATTCCATTGATTCGGTCGAAATCGTAGCGAAGGTTGTTTAGGGTTGTAGGCGTCGAAATTTCCGCGGCGGCCGCTCCTAAATCCAGGTTGATATGAGCATTCATGCCCAAGAGCAGGTGTTGCAAAACGATGGGTTTCGATCCGACTTCAAAGACTTCTCGCCAGCAAGAGCAAGTGAAAGGATCATCTAAACGCCATCTGCGGAAAGCGACTAGATAGCGCTCGGCGAACACCGCGTCGAATCGATCCATGCGTGGACCATCATCGAACTCATGGTTAAGGATGCCTTGCTTTACCCGTTCCGTAACTTGACGATAGAGGCACGCGAAGAAGGCAAGGGGGTGTCTGTTTTGGATGGACCAATCGATGATCTCATCGATGCCCTGAAGCGCCAGATCAATTTCCATGGGAGGCTCGGCTTAAGTTTGACGTAACTTCTTTACTTTATCGCAGGCCCTAAGCTAACGTAACCTTAATGCTTGCGCTCATTGCGATTGCGACTCCGTTGTTCGCTCCCCCAGTGCCCTGGGCCTTGAACTTTGCCGCACCCCCCCGAATCCCTCTGGTGGGTGATGTGGACAATGATGGCTATGCCGACTTGATCGCTGTTTATCCTACGGGCGCCTCGATTATCGACGTATCACTCAATCGCAAAGGTCAAAAGGCAGGATTCGGATTTCAAGCGCTCAACCCTTGGGGCCAAGACTGTCAGGCGGCAGCTTCAGGTCAATTCGATGATAAGCCAGGCGCCGACGTGGTAGGGCTCTTTGGCGGCGACAAACTTCAACTCGCGGGCTCCTTTGAAAATGGGCGATTCAAGAACACGTCCAATTGGATCAAACTTCCAACTAAGCTCGAAAATGGAGCTTTAGAGATGAGTTCAGATGGAACCACCCTCTTTGCCTTCTCCGACCCCGGCTCGGTTTGCTATGCCATCGACCTCAAGACCAAGGCAATCACGAAGGCTAAGAAACCCCCACTATCGTCTGGAAAGAGCATTTTTTACGACGCCGACATGGATCATGACGGGGACTTGGACCAAGTGGAGTTCCGGTACGGAAAAGAACCCCATACCGCTTACGAGATCCTGGTTCATCGGCGAATTTCTCCCGACGAGGTCGACTCAGACAATGACGGTCTGTCCAATGCGGAAGAAGAGAAACTCGGAACCGACCCCCTCAATCCCGACACCGACAACGATGGGCTCTTGGACGGGTGGGAGGTAGGGACGTTTCGTGGGCTTGATTTGAAGGCAATGGGTTGCGATCCGAAGCGAATGGATCTCATCTGCTATGTCGCCCGTTTTGAGGATGTTAACGACGACCATTTTAAGAAAGAACTAACTAGAGTCGAAAAAACATATAAAGAACTAGACGTCACCAATGTCGATGGATCCAAGGGCTGGGACCTTCATCTAATCTATCTCGACCCGATCAAGGGCGAGGATATGAAGAAGCCTTGGCAAGCAAACCGTGACAAATATCTTCCTTCACAACATCGAGGGGTCGCTCACTTCATGCAGGTTACCAATGGTGGTGGCGGTCAAGCCGATCAATTGGGTGACGGCGGGGGATGCGGATCGAACGCTCTGTGGGCAGTGTTCCTCCACGAATTTGGTCATCAGATAGGCATGGACCACAACGGATTCTGGGGCCCCGCATTTTGCCCCATTTATAGAAGTTTGATGAACTATGCCTATTCTTATTCCCTGGAGGACGATCCCAACAAGATCGCCTATTCTAACGGGCAACTGAAGGGCTACGTCCTCAAAGAAACCGACCTGGATGAAGAGATACCACTTCCCTACGACCAGGTCAAATTCTTGGAAAAGGGTCCCTACCGATTCCGACTGAAGCCGAACGGTAAGACGACCTTAATCGACTGGAACTGGAACGGCATTTTCGGTGAAAAGCACATTCGGGCTGACATCAACTATTCTTACGCGACCGGCGGCGGGAGGAGAGACGATGTCGATAAATCCAACTGCGCACCTTGGTTAGTTATCCATAAGGGCGAAGCCTACGTCCTTTATGGAAAGCCAAACAAGCCGGGAGATGGTAAAACCGATCCGACGATTTCTATTAACAACCCAGGAACGCTCTATCTTCGTAAGCTCATAGAGCCCTTCAAATGGGAGCCTCCCGTTAAGATCGCCGAAAATCTGACCGGAGATCCCGTAGCCGCGAGCCATAACGGCTACATCGTCATTCTCTACCCTAGTTCTCAAGGAGTCATGAAGAAGACTTTCGGAGTAGAAAGCCAGCCGGAAGTCGTTAGCACCAATCCCGCCCTTGTGCCAACGGTGGGGACAAGCGGCAAGCGAATGTACGTTTTTCTTTGGGATCCCACAGATCATTCGATCATTTACCGTTCGATGGTCAAAGGCAAGTGGGACGTTGAACATACCCTTGCCGAAAAGAGCACGATTCCCGTGGGCTTCACGGTGGACACCATCCGCAAGCAGGCGGTGATTGGCATGGCTCAGGACCAGACGGACGAAAAGACATCTCGGTGGCAGATTCGTCGGTATCAAGAACAGGATGGCGAACTGATCGAAAAGAGTATGGATTGGATCGAAGGAAGCAAAGGCAACTCCCGTGGCTCCTCACGATGCACCCTTCTCTTCGATAACACCCGCGATGCAGGTCCTGAGGGCCGCATCATGTTCTTTGCTCAGGGATTGACCTCCGCAAAGTCGCCTTGGGCTTGTAGCTATGTCGCAGTCCAGATTGCCGATAAAACCATTCGCGGAGGATGGTTGGTGAAACGTTTTTACGATGAGTGGACGCAAACTCGGTCCGCGCCGGCCGCCGCTTGGTTCAAAGGCGATATCATCTGGTCGTACCGCTGGGTTGACGGGGGCCAGGGTCCGACCGATAACAACTTGCATGTGGCCTACCGGGCATCAGGAATCGACGATGCGCCGATGGGCGATCACGACGATCTGAGCCTCTTTCGCGACTTTGGAATTCGCCACTCGATTCTCTACATGAACGGCGATTAACATCCAGCCCGTCATCCAGCAGGCAAGAGCTAAAAAATCCATGGTGATAGCAGGAGCGTTGGCGTTGGTGAGTGCGATGAGTGGGGGAGATACTGTCCAGGTCTCGCCCGACGGCAAGCGCAAAGGAACCGTGACGTTGTCCCAGGCGCTTAGGTCCAGGGCCAAAACTATCGTGGTTCACTCGGGACGGTATGAGTTTTTCCACTTTGAGACCGTTGCCTCGACGGTGACGATCAAGGCGGCGCAGGGGGAAAAGGTCATATTTTCGGGAGCCGTGAAGGTGGATGCGACTTGGACCCCAGAGGCTGGAGGCATATGGCGATTCCCGTTGAATAACGGCAAACTCTCCGCGAACCGTCTCTGGCTCAACGGTCAACTCCTCCAACGCGCCCGATATCCAAATTTCGATGCTGGCGCCAGGTATCTCAATGGAACGGCTAAGGATGCACTTTCACCTGAACGGGTAGCTCGTTGGAAGAATCCCAAAACTGGACTGATCCATTCCATGCACCAGGGCTTGTGGGGCGACGAATGGTTCAAGATCGAAGGTGTTAACGCAGACGGGACGGCGCAACTGAGCGCGCCTATCGGAAACAATCGCCCTTCGGGTGTGCATCCAGAGCTGCGATATGTCGAGAACATTCGAGAAGAGCTCGATGCTCCCGGAGAGTGGTTTGAGGAGAACGGAACCCTCTACGTCATTCCGCCTCAAGGAATCGATATTCAAAAGGCTCAACTCGAGGTTGCTGCTACCGACGTGATGTTTATCGTTCGGGGTGAGAAGGATCGACCCGTTAAGGGCGTCCGCTTCGAGGGCATAACCTTCGAAAAGTCCGGTAGCACCTTTCTTCACACCACCGAGCCCTTGCTACGCAGTGATTGGCAGATTGCACGAATGGGCGCGGTGATGCTCTGGGCTACAGAGAACTGCTCCTTCGTCGACTGCGATTTTCAAGTCCTCGGGGGTAACGCCGTTTTTGTCAGCGGCCAGAATAAGGGAGTCTCCCTCGATCGATGCCACTTCAGGGACATCGGGGCGAGCGCCGTTTGCTTTGTCGGAAATCCCAAATCGGTGCGCACCCCGCTGTATAGCTATGGCGAACGACTCTCCTTCAACCAAATCGATTCGAATCCCGGGCCGTCTTCGGATCACTATCCCGTGGATTGCCTCGTTAATGACTGCCTGATTGAGCGGGTGGGACGCGTGGAGAAGCAATCGGCCGGCGTGCAGATATCCATGGCTCGCCGCATCTCGGTCAAAAACACCACCATCCACGATTGCCCTCGGGCTGGAATCAACATCGGCGATGGATGCTGGGGCGGCCATTTGATCGAAGGCTGTGACGTGTTCGATACCGTTCGGGAGACGAGCGACCATGGCGCCTTTAATTCGTGGGGTCGAGATCGGTATTGGGGAGTGGACTTCAAAGGACTGCCCATGCCACCCGATATGCCCAAGTGGGACGCGATGGAAACCACTATCCTCCGGGGAAACCGTTGGCAGTGCGCCCACGGGTGGGACATCGACCTAGACGACGGTAGTTCGAACTACCTTATCGAGAACAACCTCTGCCTGGAAGGTGGTTTAAAGCTCCGCGAGGGCTATTTCCGAATCGCGAGAAACAACATCTTGGTCGAGAATGGTCTGCACCTTCACGTCTGGTACCCCAATAGTCGCGACGTGGTCGAGCGGAATTTAACATGGCGAGGGCACGCCGGTCCGGTAGGAATGCCCGAAAAGTGGGGAGATTCGGTGGATTACAACTTCGTCCACCACGCAGGTTCCGGGGTTGGACCGGCAACTCAAATGCAATCGATCAGTCACGCTGACTCCCATTCGCTCGTCGGCGACGCCGGTTTTATGGACGCCGCAGGGGGAGATTGGCGTCTCAATCCAGGTTCTCCGGTTCTCAAAACGGGATTCAAGCCGTTCCCACTTGATCGATTTGGGGTTCAGCACGGCAGACTCCGGGAAGCTGCTAGGCTAGCCTTCGTCAATCGCCCTCAAAAGACCGGCGTTGCTTCTGCCCTCGATCACCAAGAATATTCGATGCTTGGCGGTCGGGTTAAAAATCTTTCGGGAATAAGTGAAGTCTCGGCCACCGGCATGCAAAGTGAGACGGGAGTGCTAGTCGTCGAATCGCCTAGCGGCTCTCCTTTGGCCAGGTTGGGATTGCAGCGGAATGACGTCTTGTTGAGTTGGGATGGGCGTACGATCTCCCGGATCAAGGATTTGGAGTCTGCGGTGAAGACATCCCCCCGCCCTCGCACCATCGTCGTATGGCGAGGACAGTCTCGTCAGGAGGTTCATCCCAGTTCGTAGGTTTATCTCAGCATCTGGGTGACCACGTCGTTTTCGCGACTAAGAACGCAGGCGGTGGTCGGGTGCTCTGGATCCTCCGGGTTGGGGACGGGATAGGATTGAATCAGTCCGCCCTCCAATGCGCACGACAGAGCTTCGCTGATTTCTACCGCTGGGTATCGGTCTAAGAGTCGTTTGCGGAAGTAATTGAGTCCAATGAAGTCCTTTTTGAGTTCCCGCTCACAGTAGTCCAGGTGGCGAACAACGTGACCGACGTTCTGGTTCGTCAGGAGCGTTCGGACTCTCCGTTCGCGCTCCGATTCGGTGACCTTTCGCATGATCTGCGGGTAATCGTCCAAGGCGATGAAATGATCCACCATTTCTCGGACGGTGCGACTGGTGTGGCATTCGAATCCCATCAACCGGACACTCTTTCCGTGAAGCATCAGACGGCGGACGACATGCGCCAAATCCCCATCGCCAGACAACAGAAGAAAGTCTGTGATGTGAGGATAGTCGTACATCGTCTGGAGAATATCGAGCGATAGTTCGATATCGGTAGAGCCCTTCAGATACTGATGAGGCGTTTTGGTTACAACATGACGTGGCTCGATTCCAAGTCGTATAAGTCGGGTTTGCAGACCGGCATCGCCTCGGTCGAAGTCGCCATGAGCGAAAATCCCGACGGAGCGTAAATCACCCTGGGTCGCCACATCTTTGACAACTTCCACAAATCGGTCGAAGTCCAAAACGGAGCCGAAGGCCTCGCGTATGGTTTTTTCTAGGTTCTCGAAATCGATAAAGGCGCAGGTATACACAAGTTTTCCCAAGAGCTAAACAAACATCTATTAATAAGGTACCTATTATCTTATCGTCATTTGAAGATGATTTGCAACATCATCCTTGGATTGCGAAACGACCGAAGGTTTGGGGAAAAATAGGCGCGCCCTTTTAAGGCTGGAGGCCGTCCCGAATGGTGAAGGGACTCGCTTATGGCACAGCTCATTGGCAATCTATGGGAATACAATCTGGCCAAAGTCGTAATTGTCGACGTCACGGATGACTACAAGTTGATGCAGCCGCCCATGCCTTCGGATTTCTATCCGGTGCTGATGGAAACGTGGTTGCCTCGACACAACCTCTCCCAGCACCTTCCGGGAACCAATCTCGTGCAGGGGTACCTCTACGACTGGCATGAGACGCCGGACAACGAGGATGGGGCGTGGTATGTAGGCGTTGTCATGGCGGACTTGGCCAACGAACTGACCACGCAAATAAGGGCTTGAGACGGCGGGCGCCGTTTCAAGCCCTCTTTGTATAATTTCCGGCTTCGGCAGCGCGGAGCCATGCGGCTACGCGACTACCGAATTCGATCGGCGATGGAACGTCGAATCATCGCATCCGCGATATCATCGCCCGTTGGGTTGTAGGTTCCGGCTTCAATCCGGGCCTTCAAATCCGCGACCAGGTCTTCCCTGTCGCCCATCTCTAGGACGTTTTGCGTTACTTGCGCGGTCAGTTTCTCGTCCGCCTCGCGGTCCGATTCCTTCCCGATATGCACGATTTCGTCAACGATGGACTGGCCATCGAGGATCTTTTTCACTTCATTGTCTGATATCCGCATGGTTCTTATCACCTTCGAGCTGATCTCAGACAGGTAACCCGGCTTTCTCGTCCTTCCTTAGAGCTTTTCCCCTCGGCGGTCTCGAGACCCTTAGGCTTTGCGTGTGTAGAGTCGCCTCTACCGTGCCCTTTTCTGTCGCAGACGTTGCGTCGCTACATTTGGTATCGGGCAGTCTACGCCCCCTCATTAGGGTAGGCCCGAAAAAAGTGATAAAAAACTTTAGGTTTCCACCAAGTCTCGTTCGCGTTCGCCTCATCTACACGCCAAAAGCGCTACATTCTCAATCTTTGGAAGCGTTGGTTTCAACTGAATCGAGAGATTTGCTAGGAACTGAAAAGACGTACGATTTGCTCCCTCGCGGAAGTCAATTCCCCTTCGAAATCGTCCCAGCGCACTTCCAAACTCACCCTTCCGTCGTAGCCCAGGTCTCGGAGTCGAGCAACGAAAGGTATAAGCGCGGGGTCCTCTGCCACTCGCCATGTTCTTTCGCGTGTGGCAAGATGAACGTGAGCAGGTGCAAACGGGACCTCCTTCTTCCAAAAGGCCGCCGTAGGCTTCTTCCCTCCCTGCTGCGCCAAGACGTGATAGGAATCGGCGGTGAAGGCGCACCCGCGGGCAGCAAGCTCTCCAGCCAAAACACCCAGATCGTTCCCCACGTTTGTCTCTTCCCTTCTCAGCGACTCCGGGGCGACGGTGACACCAAGAGGTTGGGCGATCGAGTGCATCGTTTGGATGGCTTCAAGAAATTCTTCGGTTGCCTTCTCGACCGAATACCCCTCCGGGGCCCGGCGAGCACCCCCGCTTCCGATCACCATGACCTGCACTCCAAGCTGAGCCGCTTTGGGAATCAGATCTCGTCCATATTCACCAATGTCTCCCTTTTCCGGACCCACCAGTTTGAGATCCGTAAACACAAAGAGGTTAGTGACTTCGGTTCCTCGAGGAACAACACCCGTCGCCACCGCGAGAGCAGGCGCCTCCACATAGTCGAAACCCGCCTCCAGGACGGCCTTGGCTCGGTCGGGATTACAGCAGACGCCAAATCTCACACCGTCAGTCTAACCGGAGCGCGCCTTTACGCCAAGACGTCAAGTCTTTCAAGCAAGGAAGGCAGGTCGGCCACCGACTCGATCAGGTGCGTGTGAGGGTAGCTCGAGAGCTGTTCTTGGGTATGAGTACCTGCCCACACGCCAATTACCATGCCACACCCCGCCGAGGTTCCTTCGCCCAGATCAGACGGCGTATCCCCCACTTTAGCAACGGCCTCTACATCGGAAACGCCCAGGCGTTTCATCGCTTCAAAAATGAGGTCGGGATGGGGACGTCCTCGTTCGACTTCGTCGCTGGTGACACTGGCATCGATGAGCCCTTGCCATGGGAGACGGTTCAGAAGTACCTCTACCGTCGCTCGATCAAAGCCCGTATCGAGACCAATCTTGATCCCTTTCGACTTGAGCCAACGAAAGGTATCGGAGGCTCCCTCAATCTCTTTCACATCAGGAGTTTCTCGATAGAAGGCGATCATTCGGCGCTGGAAATCGGCATGAATCGCTTCGATCTCCTCGTCGCTGGCCCCCGTCGCCACTTGCCGAACGGCTAAGGGCTTCGGAATTCCCATTCGTCCGTTTAATTCCGCAAAAGCGACTTCGTATCCACCCGCTCTTAAGGCGTCGTCCAGGCACTTGACAACCGAATTGTCATCCTGCACAGTAGTTCCGGCGAGGTCAAAAATTACCGCTTGTATCTTCACGCTCGAACCTCCGATTTGAGCACATGGTCGGCGAGGCCAAACGAAAGGGTCATCCCGATGCCGCTGAGGACATTGACGACCGTCACTCCGGGGAATGGCGACTCAACAAGAAACGATTCCGTGGGATGCTTGGGATAAAAGCCTTGCCAGCGCTGGACGATCTCAAATTCCTCGCAGGGCAAGAATGTGTCCAGATAGTCAAGGATGAGCTGATCGATACGATCGTCCGAGAACGGCGCAAAGCTACGGCCGTACTCGTGCGAATCCCCAATCGTCAATGCGCCATCACCATGTTGAGATACCAAGAGATGAATATGATTCTCCAGGTATTCCGGCAATTCGGATGCGAACCGATCCCGAACCCATGACAGCGATGGACACGGTTCGAAATTGTTGTAGTGCAAGAGCGTCAAACCCGCGCAAAGATGAGGGCCGATTCGATAGTTCGGCGACTTGGGACGGGCTCTCATCATTTGAAGCTTGCAGAGCTTCACTCCCCGATCCCACAGCAACTCTGGGAAGAGGTCGCCTGGAGTGGGTCCCACGCAGACAAAGACTTCGTCCGCTTCAAAGACTTCTGAACCCACTTTCACAATCCCGGAGCGAATGTCGGTGACTGACATGCCAAAGCGAAAGGTCACATCCCACCGCTCCGAGAGATGGCGAGTTAGGGACGAGGCGGTGAGGCGAGGATCAACGCACAGTTCGCTCGGGCTGTACATCGCCCCTCGCAATCCCTCTTGCCGAATCGGCGGACTCATCCGACTTGCCTCTTCCGGAGAGACAATGGCCGGACCTTCCGGCTCCTCTTGCGCCAAATCGACGAACTCTCTCAAAACTTCAAGTTCGTCGTCAGCATAGGCAAGGTGAAGGGATCCTTTGGCCTCATACCAAGTGCCCGATTCGTCCAGGATCTCTTTCCAGAGATCGCGACTGCGCATCGCCATGTCACGCATCGGTCCAAGCGGTTGCCCGATGGGCCAAATCATGCCAAAGTTCCGGACGGATGCGCCAATGGCACGCTGTTCTCGCTCCAAAACCAAGACCCGTTTGCCCTGACGGGCTAGGAGCGCGGCGTGGGCAAGCCCTATGATGCCTGCGCCAACCACGATGGCATCGAACAGGAATTGGCGCGACGGAGAGATAGAAAGGGAGGGAGAACTGGAATTAAGGTCAATCATGCGAGCGGTCGATCCGACTCTTCCCAAACGCGGGTTCCTGCACCGCGTTCAGAACGTTCGCCGCCGGTTCTCTCGGCGACACCTTGAGTGTATCTCAAGGAATCACGATGAAACCCGGCTCAAGGTTAATCCTTAATGCTCTCTTGATCACAGGCCACGACGCGGAGTCTGAATTCTCCGTCATCGGAGAGATCCACGACGGTTAGTCCCGCTGGATTTCCCAGGAACTCCCCTCTCCACCAAGCGCCCGACACGGACGGACCGCTGAAGTAGGTCACTCCATCTAGATCAATGCGCTGAGAGGCATGCGTGTGTCCTGTGAGACAGAGACGGACGTTTCCAGCCGCTGAAAGCGCCCTGTGCAGACGATAGCTATCCACATGGACTTGGTGACGCGGCAATGGCCAAATATTCTTTTCATTCGGCCCCATAAGGTTCATCGCGAAAAGATCGATTGGCCCTGGGACGATCGACACGTGCGACAAAACGAGGGTAGGAGTGAGCCGGTCAGCGGACAGTTCGTTCTCTAGCCAGGCCCATTGCTCAGCTCCCAACATCGGTTCGAAACCATGCTTGCCTCCACGTTGGATGGAATCCAACACCAAGATTCTCCATGGCCCCAAACGGTACGCGCCGTAAGAGCTAGACATGCCCAATCGATCCATGGCGAGACGCTTGCCAAACATCGGCTCACTCCCGGTACATCCGCTCGCCTTTTGATTCCATCCCCAGACGTCCTGATTCCCTAGACATGCGAAAGTAGGAATTGCTGGAAACTGTGAGCGCGCACGGTTCCACAACTCCCAGAGCTGACTCGCCCGATCCCAGTCAGCGCTTACGGTGTTCATCACCGTATCGCCCCCTATCAGCAAAGCCTCGGGTGTGGGATCAAGAGCGAACGCAACTTCAAAAGCTCTCACGAGCCCTTCGAAGGCGTCGCGCTCAGGTTGAACGTGGATATCGGTTAGGTGAACCAGTCGCACAGTGAAGCTTAGGCCGTTTCTGCCTTTCGGTAGAACGCCGCCACGATACAACTAAGTGCCGAAACTGCCGCTAAAATGAGGAACGCTGATTTCCATCCCGCCTGCTCAGCCACTTCCGCGATGACGTAGCCGCTCAGGATTCCCCCTACATAACCGATGCCATCGATCCAGCCGCAAGCCGTAGCGCTCGCATCCTTTCCCCCGAAGTCGAGTGAAATGGCCCCGCCCAGCAGTGAGTAGGGGCCAATCAAAACGAATCCGATGACCGCGGTAAGGGCAACGATGGCCATGGGCGCGGTGACCAGATTGAGCCCCAACAGAAGTAAGCCGATCGTGCCCAGGGCCAGACCCGCGGTGATCAGCAGAGCTCGATTTCTGAGCCGATCCGCCAGGCAACCCACGGCAAGGACACTAAAACCTCCAAACAATGGGAACAGCGAGGAAGCCTGAGCCGCGTCGCCCGTGGAAAGTCTCCCAACTTCGTGCAGGTAGGTCGGGGTCCATTCATTAAAGGTCTCCCTCATAAAGGTAAAGCCGAACGATAGCGTACAAACCGTCCAAAAGCCGCGACTCTTAAAGAGAACCTTTAAGAGCTGGCCAAGAGGCATTTTGTGGGGTCGGTCTCGATGAAATAGCGTTTTGTCCCCTGCTTCCGGCTCGGGCAACCCTCGGTCGCCGGGCGCGTTTCTCAGCAGAATCCAGCACGGGATAGCAATGGCGCCCAGGATAGCGGCGGACACAAAGAAAATCTGACGCCAACCTAGTCCGTGGTTGATAAGCTGCCCGAGAAGCAACCGTGAGAAGAAATCTCCGAACAGGTAGCTGAGACTGATCACTCCCATGGCTCGGCCGTAGGTCTTGTGGGAGAACCAGCGAGACGTCATTTTGACCATTCCCACCCATCCGGCGCTTTGAACAAGCTTGTTGGCGCTCCAAAAGATGCCGAACGCCAATAGTCCGCTGCTCAGGCCAAAGAAGAAAGTGAAAAGAACCGCGCCGACCATTCCGTAGAGAAAGAGCCGACGGCCTCCCAGTCGATCCGCCAGAGAACCGTGAAAGAATTTCCCAAAAGCATAAAGAACAGTGGCGACCGAGGCAATCAGCCCAATCTTGGCTTTATCTAGATCCTTGAACTCGTCAAGGATCAAGGGACGCGCCACGCTAAGGTTAGAACGACAGAGGTAGTAGCCCGAATAGCCGACGACCATCAAGACGACCGTCAGCACGGGCCAAAGCACCGACTCCTTGGAAGCAACTCGCGTGGCGGTTACGGCTTTCTCTTCAAGGCCCGATCCGGTGGGAATTTGATTGATTGCCATGGGTTATGTCACAGGACCTGCCTGCCATCGCGCCCTGGGACTGCCCACGACACGCTTGGGTGATTCCTGGGTCTAGGGCTTCCCACTCCTTCGACCGTTAGGGCTTGCCGCCGCTTCTTACGACGCCTTGTCTTATAGTGAATCATGCTTCAGGATCGAATGGTTAACCTGGGGTTAAACAAAAGAAAATAATCCTTGGTGTTTTACGAATTAATTCGTAAAATAATCTTCATTGGAATACGGCTTGTGTATTTCGCTTGCCATTCGCCGCGTTTCGAGTGATGGAGGATTTGAAGATATGAATCACAACCGATGGACTTTGGCCTGCGCCATTCTCTTTCTGGCCGGATTGGTCGTGGCACAAAGCAACACTCAGAGCCAAAGCAATTCACAGAGTCAAAACGGTCGCTCTTCCGCTTCCAGTTCCAGTTCAGCCCGCTCGTCCAGCAGCAACTCGGCTTCAGCTGGCAACATGATGAATCGGCTGTTTGGTGGTGGCGCAAATGGGATGAGTTTTGGCTTCGATGGTCGTCCAACTCATGCGATTCTCTACTCCTTGACGGGCCGCGCTGCCGACTCGAATAAGGCATTTCAGAGCCATACCAACTACTTGGGAGAACTGCAATCGAAGGGCAAAGTCTTGCTCTTTGGCCCCTGGCGAGACCTGCCTGGCTCGATGGCGCTGGTCTTGGCTCAGAGCGACGACGAAGCCAACAATATCGCCAAGAACGACCCTGCCGTGAGTTCCGGGGCGTTGACCTACGAGGTTCGAGCATGGACGGTGATGGCGCCGCAGGGCAAGCCTGGTTCCGGATCTCAGTCCAGCCAACAATCCGGAAGCTCACAATCGAGCCAGCAATCCTCTGGATCAAACTCCGGCGGAGGCTAGCCCTTCTCGGTTGTACCGAGATGCTCAACGTCTGGCACCGTCCACCCTGGCACGGCCAGACTCTCAATGGCATCGTTGCCGAGCCTGCATCTCAGCAAAGCGGAGATTCTCAGATGAGTTCGATCGGCTCGTACCCTAGCCTGGCTCTTCTCAGGGTCAATGGGTAACTACCAACCCGTGCAGATTCCGAAACACAGCGAACGCGCTGTCCTTCGGAATCTGCGACGTAGACGCACAAGGGTCAGTTCAGCTTTGTGACGATGGCGTCGCCCATCTCTCGGGTCGAAACCAGCTTGGTTCCCTTCTCGAAGATATCGGCGGTGCGCAGACCATCTTCCAAGACTGCCTCGACCGCGCGCTCGATTCGTCCCGCGTTGTCCAAATCCTCAAAGGTGTACTGGAGCATCATGGCGACGCTCAGGATCGCGGCTAAAGGGTTGGCCCTTTGCTGACCGGCGATATCGGGCGCTGAGCCGTGAATCGGCTCATACAATCCAAAAAGTTTGCCGTCCTTAGGATCGCTCAGCGAAGCGGAGGGTAACAAGCCTAGCGAGCCGGTGATCATGGAAGCCTCGTCGGAAAGGATGTCGCCGAACATGTTCTCCGTCAGCATCACGTCGAACTGCTGCGGGTTGCGTACCAGTTGCATCGCAGCGTTGTCGATCAGCATGTGAGTTACCTTCACATCCTTGTTTTGCTCCGCCATCTCGGTAACCACTTCACGCCAGAGACGACTTGTTTCCAGCACGTTTGCTTTATCGACGCTGACGATCTCGCGGCGGCGTTGTCGTGCGATCGTAAAGGCTTGCTTGGCGATTCGCTCGACTTCATGCTTCGAGTAGATGCAAGTGTCCACCGCCGTCGTCCCGTTATCCCGTCGTTCTCGTGGTTGACCAAAGTAAATGCCGCCGGTCAGTTCGCGCATGACGACCAGATCGATCATTCCATTTGCACCCTTGAGCGGGCTGGCCTGAAGCAAAGGCTTTAGCGTCTTGGCGGGTCGAACGTTAGCGTAAAGGTTGAGTTCGGACCGTAGCGGAAGCAGTGCACCCACCTCGGGTCGCATGCTCGCAGGCTGAACTTTATCCCACTTGGGGCCGCCGACCGCACCCAGCAAAACGGCATCCGCCTTCTTGCAGAGGTCGAGCGTTTCCGGGGGAAGCGGGTGACCTTTCTCATCGTAGGCAATGCCTCCAACGAGGGCGTCTTCAAATTCGAAGGAGACTCCGGTGGCTTTAAGAACTTTGACGGCTTCGGCGGTAACTTCAGGCCCGATTCCGTCGCCGGCGAGAACGGCGACTTTGTACGACATCGTCAGGATTATGGCAGGCGAAACCGTTTGTCAACGCCGGAAGTCTGACAAGATATGAGACCCGATCATCCCATTCAACCGGATCCCGGTCAACCAAGCCCCCGGCCGCCGGTTCCGCCCATGCCTCCCGAGACGCCGATGCCCACGCCACCCATCCCAGGACCCGTCGAGCCTGAGCCCGATCACATCCCCGGGGTCGGAGACCCGCCACAGGTTCCCGAGCCGGAAAGGCCGAATCTACCGGATGAGCCGGAGCGATGAGGGCTTTCATCGCTCTCAGCGCGCTGGCCGTCATGGCTGTGCCTGCCCTCGCCAGCGAACCGGTCCAGCTTCCCGTCGCGGATAGTTTCTTTCAGCGCCCCCGGATCGGACTCCGGCTCGGGGTTGGAAACTGGCATGACACCACGGTAGCAGCGGGCGTGGATGTGACCTTCAAAGCCCCGTTGCTTCCGGTGCTTCGGTTCGATGCCGAGGCATGGAGTCGGCCCGATGACCTTGGCGGCGCAAGGCGAGGAAACGCCGTCTCGCTCTTAGGCATGCAGAACTTCTCCCTGGCCTACGCCGGGGTGGGATTGTCTTACTACTTCACCAGCGATCATGGCGACCACCGCAGTGGATTCGGCGCGAAGCTGCTGGTGGGGGCGAACTTTAAGAACTTCTACGTGGAGGGCAGCACTATTCTGGGACCGTCGCCGGTACCAACGACGATTTGGGTGGGAACGCGCTTCTAGAAGTCGCTTGCCGTGAGGCCAGCAGAAGTCAGCAGACCATGGGAAAGGGTTTGCGGTTCATTCAAAACCGCCTTGAGAAAGTGGAGGTCCGAAAACTCCTCACCAGTCGGCTTGGACTGATAGAACTTGAGGATCTCTTCTCTCGGCAAATTGTCAAAATCGATCTCGGAGATGGGGCGGGTTGTCTCCATCTTTTGATCGGAAGGAAGGTTCATGGTCAGATCTCGCGAGTTTTCTGGCCACCTGGGCCCAGATTCTTGGCGAGCCAATCGCTTATCGAGTTGCTTGTACCAGGATTCGGGATCGATCCCCCGGGATTCCAGGAAGTCAAAAGTATGCGTGCCTGGCTGAAGCAGCGCGGCGATCATGTGGTCTAGCGTGACGAAGGGCGCTTTACGGATTCGCGCTTCGTTGCCTGCGGCATGGAGACACAGCCCGGTAAGGGCTAGAAACTCCTTTCCTTCCGGCAACTCTCGGGAGTAGGCATCCGAGAGAGGAAGTCGCTCCTCATACCGGCTGGGGTCCTGCTCGTACAGTTCATCTTTAACTGCTTGGGCTCGTGCCAATTCGGGACGGTTACTCAGCGCTTCTTCCTGGAGTTTGGGCCACATTTTGTCGAGAAGTCCCCGCATGTTGCTCATGGTTGCCGCCATGAAATCAACGGGCTTCTCGGGGGTTTCCTTGAGCACGGAGAGAGAACGCTCTAGTTCATCGGGTGAAACGACTTGCAGGACCGTGTCCCGCACTTCCCCTTCGCCCTCCAGCAAGGCAACGGCAAGATCGCCAATCTTGGGTTGAGTACCGGTCTGCTTTCCGTGGTGTTTAATCCTCTTGAGCGCATCGCGAACCACTGAAGAAACGACGCGGTTGTTTTGAAGCATCCGTTTTGCCCCGGGATCGAGTTCAGCTGCTTCGGCAGAGAAGGCATTAGGTTCCGGCGCGGGCTCGTTGGTATCACCAACCGAATTCAGGAGTTCGAGAATCTTTTCTTGGTCTACCGACAGGGCGCCGCACCAACGGTCCGTCATTTCGTGCTGATGTTGGAAAAGCCCAAGGACGATATCCACCGATCCCATCATCTGGTTCTCCAATGCATCCAGCCCCAGGTGGGCGTTTCTAAGGGCTGTCTCTTGCTGCGTGACAAGCAGGAACTGAACCAACGATGGGTTCATGCCCGTGAAGTTCTGTTCTGATGAATCGCGGTCCGACAAGAAACCCACCCCTTTGACTCCAATGAGTCACTCAAGTTGTGAGCATAGTCGAAAGATCACAGGGCACGAGAAATCACCGACAACTTGTTGTGCAATGCCCAGTCAAAGTCATCCCAAATTTCAACCACAGACTCGTGTAGAAATCCCTCCAAAACGTGCCAGACTTTTGATTCTTGGTAGACCTTCAACCTTGCAGGATCGTATCGAACAATGCTTCCAAACCAGTACATCACGAGATACGCGATTTCCATTTGATCTAACCTGCACCACTTTGGCATCCACTCCGAAAGATCCAGATATCGGTAAAGTTCGGTTCCATTCCCGCCAGAATGTTGCCGGTAACTGGCGCCCATTTGTCGAAACAACTTCGCGGTGAAGTCCAAGGCTTCCGAATCTGTTTTGTAGGGCCATGAATCGCTTGATTTGTATGATCTGCATTCAACGCCAACAGACATTCCAGGGGAGAGCTTCCTAGAGACTTTTGTGATTCCGAGTTCTTCAATGCTGACGCCAGCGTTGGCGAGAACATCTATAAGAGAACGACTCGATTCATCTGATTTTAACTGGCTCGTAGAGACAGAAAACTCAAATCGGAATTCATTAACGTTGGGGTCAATTACTAATAGTGGATCAAGGATATATGTAGGAGAAAACGACTTTCCAAACACAAGATCACATTCTGAAGTGATTGATTGCATGGACGAAAGTAAATCCACAATGGCGATTCTGTGCGATCGTCGCCCCCAAGCAAAATTCTTGCGTATCGAAATAAGTTCTGGAAAGATCCCCTCTTGTTTGATCTCTATGGACTCATCCAAAAATGAAGAGGCACTCGTTTGCCTAGAAATTCCATGAACAAGTTTCCTAAGCCTTAGACCAGGGTTTCTCAACTCCACAATAGCCTTAGCAATATTCATGTAACAGTAGTAAAGATACAGAGGCCTAGTGCTTTCACTTGTGGTATGAGAACTCAAATAAAAGTCGAGAGCTTGTTGAAGATATGCGGCGATATCTGTAGCGGCTTCAGAAACCCTTTCTGCATCCAAATTCGGATTAAACGCTTTAAGTTGTTCTTCCGCAATTTCTCGAACGCATAGAAGCTTAATAGATGACCATCTTAGAGTCTCGATAGCCCCTCGAGTTGTTGATTCTGAGAAAGACGGATATCCTTCAAACTTGACTCGTTTGACACCGCCGTAGAATTGCGTAGGCTCGTGCGTCATCGCTTTTTCTCTTTCAGACTATTGTTGGATATTGACCACCTGCAAGATCCCGCCCTTCACATGAGCTTGGAACTTCTCAGATTCCCACAGGTCTTCTCGATGGCCGAGCGCAGTGTAAAAGACCTTTCCCTTGCCATAGGGTCTCACCCAAGCAAGAGGAACATCTTCGGGTTGTCCGGCTTCGGGAGCGCCGTCGGGCGGGTGGGTGTCAAGGGACAGGAGGACCGTTCCCCGATTGCGGATGGATCCGTCTCTGTGGGGATGGAAAAGGTAAATTTCATCCTTCACTTTCCAGGCGCCTCCTAGCGGTTTGATGGCGGGGTTCTCGGGATGTTCGAGTTTGAGCACAACCTCGCATTGGTTGCCATGCCCCTTAAAGTTGAGACCGAGCATGTCCATGAACGACGCGTCTCCCTTCATCTGCTCAGGTTGGCAAGTATTGGCGGCGCTGTGGATGCCGACGAAGCCGTGACCCTCTTTTACCCAGTTCAGGAAAGCGGTCATGTCTGGGATACCGATATCTCCGGTGGTGCTATTGAAGATTACGGCGGAATACTTCTTCAAAGCTTCGGGCGAGAGTTTGGCTTTGACCTCTTCCCCATTCTTCGCCGTCTCCACGTCCATCTCATCTTTCAGGATGCGGGTGAGAATCTCCGTGCTCATTTCAATGCACGAGTGGCGGTAACCCGTGGTGTGGGTGACGATGAGAACGGTGGGACGGGCGGGGGTGGTGAGCATGGCGGCGGTCGCGATTAGGGCCAACATCGGCTTTACCTCTTTCCTATTCTGATTCGAGAACAAGGCGGAAAGTCCTGCCATTGCGCGGGTCAGGAATCTTGTGCCATACTGTTTGGACACTCTGAAGACAGCAGGTGGCTTAGCGCCCTAATCGATCTATACGAGATCGGCCCGCCGAGGGGATGATTGAGACAGTTTTGTCGAATGCCGTTTTACGGTGTTTGAACGACCATCAGGGTCACACAAGGCTTCCGCATCTACCTCCTGCGGAAGCCTTTTCTGTTTTCTTCAGGACTCCCGTTTTCGAACGGGAAAGGTGCGAATACAAAAATGCCAACCGCAGATAAAGCACGCACAATTGAGCAGGCCAAGGAGTGGTACTCCAAATCGGTCGGCGTAGTCTTCACGGACTATCGCGGGCTCAAGGTGAAAGAGGTCCAGGCTCTTCGCCGATCCCTTCGAGAGAAGGGTGGCGAGATCCACGTCCTCAAGAACACCTTGTTCCGCCTTGCCGCCGGTGACGATGTCACCAACATGCCGGATGAGTTCCACAACGGAACGACGGCAGTTGCGTTCGTCTTCGAAAACGAAGCCGAGTGCGCCAAGGTTCTTCTCGATTATGCGAAGTCCAGCAAGATTCTCAAAGTCAAGGGCGGCTATTTCTCCGGTAAGGCCTTCACCTCGAAGGAAGTCGAGGCGCTCTCTGAACTCCCACCGCGCGATGTTCTCATCTCGCAGGTCATCGGAGCCATTGCCGCGCCGCTCACCAACCTCGTTGGCACCATCGAAGCCCTGTACGCAGATCCGATCCGCGTTATTGGCGCCGTGGCCGACAAGGTAGCAGAAGGCAGCCCCTTGCCCGAGCCGACCGCTGAAGAAGCACCCGCTTCCGAAGCCGCCGAAGCTCCCGCAGAGGCCGCCGCTGAGGAGACTCCCGCCGCTGAAGCGCCTGCCGAAGCCGAAGCTGCTCCCGCCGAAACGAATTCTGAGGAGACCGCTGAGTAAGCGCTCCCAACCGTTAACCCGCAACCAAGGAAAACACAATGCCCACCGCAGTTGAAACCATCGTTGATCAGATCAGCAACATGACCGCCCTTGAGCTCAGCGAGCTCAAGAAGGCTCTCGAAGACAAGTTCGGCGTCACCGCCGCCGCGCCCATGGCCGGATTCAACCCCGCCATGTTCGCCGGTATGGGTGGCGGAGCCGCTGCTCCTGCTGAGGAAGAGAAGACTGAGTTCGACGTCATTCTCGCTTCGGCTGGCGATGCCAAGCTCAACGTCATCAAGGTCGTCCGAGAGCTCACGGGTCTCGGCCTCAAGGAAGCCAAGGACCTCGTCGACGGCGCTCCGCAGCCTATCAAGCAGGGTGCAAGCAAGGACGACGCCGACAAGATCAAGAAGCAGATCGAAGAAGCCGGCGGAAAGGTCGAGATCAAGTAAACCGATCCGACTCTTTACGGGACCTACCTCTACGAGGTGGGTCCCATTTTTATTTTTTCTCGACCGCCCATTCCGGCGGAAGCACCCGTTGCCAGCCTCCTGACATGTCAAATATGCGATATGCGACCAGCGCCACGGTCAGCGCGGCGAGACTCAAGGTCAAGATTCGGATGCGGTGCGTGAGGACCGCTCGACGAATGGCGTCCTCGGAGCGCTCACCGGGGGACATATTCCACCCACGGAAGTTCGCTCAGCAATACCGATAACACGAGGCACACAAGGACTCCCAAGTTCAACATCATCAGGAATCCAACCGCCGCCTCCAAAAATGTCAAAGACGGTCGCCATTGCCATTTGCGAACATTCGTCATAGCAAAACCAACCGCCTTAAGTGCGTAAAGGGTTCCCTTTAGCGGATCACGAAGCCTTCAGCCGGAAGCTTGTCATAGGTTGCTCCTTCGAACGCCGGGTTTTCCTTGGCGATCTCGGCCATGACCTCACCTGGATTGAAGAACGGGGTTGCGGGGCGAAGGCGGACGGCGATCTCGGAGAAGATGTTCCAGCCCGGCTTGGTGGAGCCCTTCGGCTTCAAGACGGGGCGCATGCGCTGGACGCGTCGCTCGACGTTCGTGTACGTTCCGTCCATTTCGGCCGGGGCGCACTGCGGCAGGACCACGCTGGCATAGTGCATGGCTTCCGAGGCCACTGTGCCTTGAACGGCAAGGAACTCGACATTTTCAAGCGCTTGCTGGACCAGTTCTCGGTCGGGATAAAGAGCAAACGGATCGACATTGACCAGCCACAGAGCCTTGAGCTCGCCAGCGGCCGCGGCGTTCAGGATCTGGTGGGTGTGCATTCCCTCCTTCGTGCCGAGCAAGGTCGCTCCCTCGGCGTTGGCCTGAAGGCTGTAGCAGTTGAACTTTCCGTTGGTCACCATCGCCAGACCCGCCAAAGCCTCCAGAGCGTCAACACCGCTGGCTTGGTTATACATGGATCGGGTGGTGATGATGGGGGCGCCTTCCAGAAGCTCGGCGGCGACTCTTAATTTTTCGGCAGGGACGCCGGAAAGCTGCTCCACGTGTTCTGGAGTGAAAGGCTTGATCGCGTCAGCGGTGGCGGCAGGAACCTGGGCCTTCCCTGCGCTCACCAGGAGCGAAAGCAATCCGCTAGCCACGGCGGCCTCGGTCCCTTCCTTGTAACGAAGGATGACTTCGGCGAACGAATCGGCATCGGTCGGGGCGTGGTGAGCGACCACGACCTTGGCGCCATTTTTGAACCAAGCTTTGCGGACGCGGAGGAAGACGATGGGAAGTTCGTCAGCAAGGGACGTGCCGAATACGAGCATCGACGGCGCATCTTCCAGCGATGCGATGGTGCTTTGAACTTCCGAGACGCCCAGTTTCTCGCCGACGCCGGTGACCAAGTTTCGCTCAAAGCGGTGGTCGAGATTCTTAGTGCCAAAGATGCCGGTCATCAGCCGGTTGAGCATGAAGACATCTTCGTTCGAGTTCGCGGCTCCCCCGAGGGCGGCAACCTTGTCTCCGCCGTTGGCGAAGGCTCGGATCACATCGGAATAGACGCGCGCCCAGTCCGTCGGGACCAGTTGGTCGCCTTCACGAACGAGCGGGGTCAACAGCCGATCCTCGGAGTTGTAAAATTCGTGGCCAAACTTACCCTTGTCGCAAGTCCACTCCTCGTTCACGCCTTCGTTCGTTCGACCATTGATGCGGACCATCTTGCCCACGCGGTAGTCGAACCAGACGTTACAGCCGTTAGAGCACACCGTGCAGACCGCAGGTTTGGTCTCCAGGTCCCACGGCCTGGCTCGGAAGCGATACTTGGCAGAGGTGAGAGCGCCCACCGGGCAGATCTCAATCACGTTGCCAGAGAATTTCGATTCAAAGTCTCGGAGTTCAAACGTCGAGGGCTGCATATTCGCGCCCCGGAATCGGAATGCCAGTTCGGAGTCGCCGGAGATCTCTTCCGTAAAGCGAACGCATCGTCCGCACTGAATACAGCGCTCAAGGTCCAGGGTGACGTACTTGCTCAGCGGGAACGCCTTCGGCGCGTGGCGCTTCAGTTCCACGTAGCGGGAAGTGGACGGGCCGTAGAAAAGTGTGTTGTTCTGAAGGGGGCACTCGCCACCGCGGTCGCAGATCGGACAGTCCAGCGGGTGGTTAATGAGGAGGAATTCCAGGACACCCTTTCGGTCTCGGTGGACCATCTCGGTGTCGGTGTAGACGGCCATGCCTTCGGAAGCGGGCAGGGTACAGGCGGCTTGCGGCTTGGGCATCTTTCGAACGGTGCCATCCGGCTGCTTGAAACCGACTTCGACGATGCACATGCGACACATGCCGACCGGCTTCATTCGGGGGTGGTAGCAGAAGATCGGAATCTCCAATCCCAATCGTTTGACTGCTTCAACGATCAGCTCGCCTTTAGGGACCGCGATCTCGATGTCGTTGATCGTAATGTTTACCGTCTCGATTTGAACTGCCGCTGCCATTCCGTATCCTTCAGATTCAATCTAGGAGTCTACCATCGGAATCTCCCCGGTTGCTTCGCCGGTTTTGGCGAAGCGAACGAACCTGGGAAGAAGCCACCTGGTCAGGCAGCTTGTACGGCTTTGAAGAAACGGGCGACTCGGATAAAGAACGCCTGGATTTCGCCCAATTTTTTCTCGAATCCTCGGATTTGATCGTCGGGGGACATTGGGAGCGACATCTCCTTTTGAGCATTCAAGACTTTGAGAAGGAGATCCAGCCGATACCAATTCACATCGTCAGCAGATACGTCAAGACTCACGACCCCCCGGTCGCGAAGAGCCCTCAGATAGAGGCTCCCAACTTCCACTTGAACTTCAGCGTTTCCAAAGCACTCTTGATCGCGCTCTTCACGGATGATGAAGCCGTTATACTGCTCCACTAACCGGAACAACTCCGGCGACAGTTCACGAACCAATTCAGACATCTAACCTTCCTCCGTGGGTTTGCAGACAAATCCACTTAGACCTGCAGCAATTACTTGCTGAATACAACCTCGAATACAGGAAAGACCTTGTTCGTGCGCAACAAACTCTCTCCACCTACAGAAGAGATTGGGCGCTCCGATTGATTTCTGTCCTGAGCCAATTACCGCTTTTGACCGGCTCGGTCAAAAAACCGGCCATTGAACTAGGGTTTTGCTAAAACGGATTCCATTCCAGAGGGAGTGGTAAGTCTTCGGCGGCGAATTCGAGATGAAGAACTCTGCGGTGAGAGGGGTTTACCGCAGGCGAAGAAGCGTGCAACAGCAGGGGCCGCATGAACAAAACGGAACCCACCCCTCCCACGCAAGCCACCTCATTTTTGATCCATCCCGATATGTCGGATTCACCAATCTTTCCATGTCGGTGAGAACCAGGAACGACGCGTACGGGACCATTTTGAGCGCCACAGTCATCTAGATGGATGCGAGCCGTTAACATCTTTTCCAGAATGATCGCCGGCGGTTGAACGTGAATCGCCCCGTCCTTGGGGGGCCAAGGACCAAACCCGTCAATAGCGTGCTTTTCCTTGACGCAAATCGTGAGATCTTGATGCCAAGGTACCGACCAATTTGCGCCCGGTACCTTATCGAAAAATATCGCTCGGACTAAACGACTATTTAATCCCAATACTTCATCTACTAATTCAATTAGATGTGGAAGCTTAGCCGCATCCTGGACAATAGGCAACACGGTTAAATTCCTAAGAGAGTGGCCACCTTTCCGTAGCGATCTTTCCAATTCAAGACCCTGGGCAATAGCCATTGCATTTGCCACAGAAACTACATTTTCAACAACGCAGTACCCTTTAGATTCAAAGTCTATGAGCAAGGATAATTACTAGCCTCCAAATGTTGCGCAATTCTTGGCGATTGGATGTTCTCATGACTACAATTAGCCAAGAATTTAGGAAAATACATTAACACTTAGCGCGATTTGCGCGAATTACTTGCCGGAGAAAGAGCGACGGAGAAACGAATGACTGCCAAACGACTATGGATGTTGACGGCGGCTTCATTTTTGGTTCTTCTTGCCTTTGGTGGAGTGCTGGAATGGCAGCGTGAACGATCTCGCATTGCTCAAAAGCGCCACAACGGCTTTATCGCCGCCACAGAATACTCCGAGCGACTGAAGGACCGGCTCTCCCGCTCGCTTGCTGCCGCCTACGCGCTCTCTGCCGTCGTCCACCAGACCGACGGCAAAGTCGAACGATTTGACTCGTTTGCGGAGAACCTGATGCACGTTTACGGAGGCATCAGTTCCCTTCAATTGGCTCCGAGTGGAGTGATCCAATCGATTCACCCACTCAAAGGAAATGAAGCGGCCATGGGCCACCGGCTGTTTGCAGATCCGAAGCGCAATCAGGCGGCAATTGTGGCTCGACAAACAGGCGAAATGACTTTGGCGGGCCCCTTTGAATTGATCCAAGGTGGTGTCGCCGTCGTAGGAAGACTCCCAATCTTCCTTTCCTCCTCTGCCGAACCCGACAAGTTCTGGGGTTTTGCCACGGTCGTCATTGGCATTCCTGAGTTGTTGAATTCGAGCGACTTCGAGAAGCTCGAAATTAGCGGTTACAACTATCAGTTGTGGCATATCGCAAGGGAAACAGGCAGTCGGTCCGTTTTCGCATCTTCACACGGCTCCAATCTGACCGATCCCCTGTCCTATGCTTTCGATGTTCCAAACGGGAAGTGGCACTTGAGCCTTGCCCCCCGCCAAGGCTGGTACTCAATGCCGGCGACCCTTGCCGAGAGTTCTATCGTCTTAGTCGTGGCTTTGGGACTCACGGCGCTGGTTCACTTCTTCCTAAGGCAGCCTCTGATTCTTTCTAAACAAGTGGCCGAGCAAACCGCTGAACTCAGAAATGCCAACGCCAACCTCGAATCAGAAGTCCAGGAACGTGCAACGGCTCAACGCGCCTTGGCCGAGAGCGAACGGCGTTTCCGGAGCATATTTGAGCACGCTCCGGTTGGCATCATCAATATCGCTAGGGACGGCAAACTCCTCGGATCTAACTTGGCCTTCCAAAAAATGTTGGGCTATACGGCGGAAGAGCTGTCCCAGATGACGGTGATGGACATCACTCATCCCAACGATCTTGAGCGAACGATGGAGGCTTTTCGCGTGTTTTGTGAGACCCGCGCCAATATCGCTGAGCTAGAGAAGAGATATCTGCGAAAGGATGGAAAGCCGATCTGGGTCCAGGTCAATGCTTCAACCGTGTTGGACGAGGACGGAAACTTCAGTCACAGCGTGACGATGCTATTAGACATCACGGAGCGGAACAACTTAGAATCTCGTCTCAGGCAATCGGAAAAGATGCAGGCCATCGGCACCTTGGCGGGCGGGATCGCGCACGACTTCAATAACATCTTGGCCGCCATCCGGGGAAACGCAAAGATCATCTCCGAAGACCTTCCGCCCGGACATCCCTGCTTAGAGAACATCGAAGAAGTGAATAAGGCCAGTCGTCGGGCCGCCGAATTGGTCCGGCAGATCTTATCGTTTAGCCGAGCATCGGATTCCGAACGAGCCCCCCTTTCGATCACTCCGTTGGTGTCAGATGCTCTTAAGCTGCTGCAAGCGACCCTTCCGAGCACGATTCTTATTCAAACCGACTTTCCCAAGGAAGATCTGTTCGTCCAATCGAATCCAACGGAAATGCACCAGATTCTGCTCAATCTGGGCTCCAATGCAGAACATGCGATGAGAGGCGGAACGGGCAAACTCGTGGTGAGTCTTTCTTCCGAGGACATTCAAGCACCCGCTGTGTTACAACAAACGGGACTGCCTCCCGGACGTTATGTAATTCTCACGGTCACCGATACAGGAATGGGAATGTCACCCGATGTGAGCGTACGCGCCGCCGAGCCTTTCTTCACCACCAAACCGGTGGGGCAAGGAACCGGTCTTGGTCTTTCGGTCGTTCACGGCATCATGGCTTCCGTCGGCGGGACACTTTCCATTGAGTCTCGTCCCGGTATTGGCACCAAGGTTGCCCTCTACTTCCCTCAGATCGCGGAGTCCCTTACTATGCAGGACCAGGAAAGCACTCCTCCCCAAAAGGGCCATGGAGAAAGAATTCTGTTCATTGACGACGAAGAGCAACTGGTGTTCTTAGCCAAGCGCATGCTTGGCAGGCTGGGATATCAAGTATTTGGCTACACCCAACCGGAAGCTGCCCTCCAGGCATTCTTGGATAACCCGACCGAATTCGACGCAGTGATGTGCGATGTGTCGATGCCCGGAATGAGTGGGTTTGAAGTTGTGAAGAAGATGCGAGAGGTCAAAACTTCTGCCCCTATCGTCATCATGTCTGGCTACATCCGAGCCGAAGACGAGGTCAGGGCGAAGGAGGTAGGGGTGACCGACATAATTCTCAAGCCAAACACGGTTGAGGAGATTGGTCCGATCCTCCATCGGATCTTTAACAATATGCCCGCGACACGGGTGTCGCGGGCATTTCTAGGCGAAACTCACCAGTCCGCTTACTAACCGCCGCGCTTCTTGGTCGTCTTCTTGGTCGTCTTTTTTGCCGGAGCCTTGGTGGGCGCCTTGGTCGCGTCCGCTTGGGCGGGATTGAGCGAGTAGATCTGCATATAGTCGCTCACCCCTACGGTCACGAGATACTTACCATCGGCCGTGAACGCGACTGGAGACCCTACGCCACTCTGATTCTCAATCAGGGCAAGCTGCTTGAGGGACTTTGGCTCCCACAGACGGACGGTTCGATCTGAAGAGCCGGTCGCAGCGACCTTTCCGTTTGGCGAGAAAGCAACTGAAGTCACCCAGTCCGTGTGCCCTTTAAGCGTGCCTAACTTCTTCATCTTTTTGGCGTCGAAGATGACGGCGTTTCCGCTCTTCTCGCCCGTCATGATCATGGTTCCCTGCTTATTCCAGCAGATGTCCACCGCGCCCTGTGGGTCCACGCTCGTCAGGAAACCTACCACTTTGGGCCCCGCGCTGGTTTGCCGATAGATGCGACCATTAGGGGTCAACGTAGCCGCAACAAACATATCGGTCAAGGGATTAAACACGCCCCCATATAGATTGGAACCCTGCCCCAGAATTTGCCCGACCTTCTTTCCGGTGGGGATGGACCAGACGTCGATCTTGTCGTCCTTACCCGTACTGATCAAAAGATTGCGTGCATGGTTGAAACTAAGCTTCTGAATCCCTCGTTGGTGATCGCCGTAAATCGTTTGGATCTTCTTTCCCGTCCGCGTGTCCCAAACAAAAATGCGGGCTGACTCATCGCCCGTGGCAAGAAAAGAACCGTCATCGCTCCAAGCAACGGCGTAAGCGGGCTGCGGATGTCCTTCGAAAGTCTTAACTGTTTGAGACGTCTTGGCATCGATGATGCGGACAGTGCGGTTCTCCAAGGTCACCGCAACCAAAGAGCCAGTGGCAGCCGGAGCGAAGGCAAGGGGTCGAATACCCATGAGTTCGCGAACAAGTTTGACGGACACCGCAGGGGCGGCATCGGCGCTGGCCATCGAGGCCGATTGGGCCATGGCAAGGGTGGCTAAAATTGAGATTGCGGGCATTGAGTTCCTCCGTGAACAGTTTGAATTGTGACGCCTAAAGGCGCTCACGGCTTCGGGGATATACGTTGAGATTACGGATATTGCTCCCAAATTGTTCATTAATTGGTTGAGGGTTTTGCCGTCTCGCAATGATGTTTCGATGGCATTGTTTCGCACCTGTACACTTTTCCGGGCTCGGCGTGGTTCCCTCCTTTCAACCTTTGTGGCCCTTGTTAGACTCGCACTTTAACCAGCAAACCGTTCTTGTGCAAGAATCGGGCAAGGATGCACGAGTACGTCACGCATTGGCAGGTTCACTACGGCGAGGGAGAGCCGGTGTCGGTTCTGATCCCACACGCATGGAAGCAAGAAGTTCCGGTTACCTTCGAAGGCCCCGTGGTCTATTCGACCACCATCGACGTCCCTAGAGAACCCGCTGTCCTCGTCTTCCACGGGGTGAGCTATGAAGCCATCGTGGCCATCAATGGGAAGGAGGTTCTCACCCATCGCGGTATGTGGGATGCGTTCGAAGTCCCCCTCGACGCCTGGATGAATAAGAAAGTCGAAATCCAGGTTACGATCACTAAAAATGGCGGATCGAAGTTTCCGGTACGGGACGTGGCCAGCGGCTTTCTTCCTTACGTCTACCACACTTTCGGCGGGATTCACGGACGTGTGGAAATCGTCAAGAGAAGCGAAATCGATGCGCCTGCTCCCTCTGAAGGCTCTCGGGTCTATGCGGAAGGGTCCCAAATCTATGTAGATGGCGAACCTTTCTATATACGCGGACTTTTGCACTGGGGCTGGTATCCCGAACTAGGGCACACCAATCCTCCGGAAGAAGTCATTCGGCGCGAAGTTCGGGAAGCGAAGGCGCTCGGATTCAACTTGGTCAAGTTTTGCCTTTGGGTTCCCTCTCACGCTTACCTCGACATTCTGCGCGAAGAAGGAATGGAGGCATGGCTGGAACTTCCTCTTTGGGATCCCACCTCCGACCCCCACAAGTTAGAAGAAATCGGACAGGAGATGGAGCGAATTGTGCGCCAATACCGCCACCACGACAACATCATCGTCTGGACGGTTGGGTGCGAACTGAGCCATGCCACACCTCCCGAGTATCGCGAGTACTTGGTGAACCTCGTCCACAACCTCACCGGATGCCCCTTGGTCAAGGACAATTCAGGCGGCGCCGAAATGTATGGTGGCGATCTGCGGGAATTCGGGTCGTTCTATGACTACCATCCCTATTGCGACACGCCTTTCTATCCCTCTGTTCTAGACTCTCTTCTCCCCGGCCCTCGCCAATCGATGCCCCTCCTTCTGGGTGAATTTAACGACATTGACGTTCACCGAGACCTCGCGCGGCTGCATGAGGAGATGCCCTATTGGGCCTCCTCCATGTCCGAGTTAAACGACCAAGGCGTACGCTGGCAGCACGATTTACCGGGATTTATTCGCACAAGTCCGCTTGCCACCGGAGACGAATATGAACGACACGAGCGGCTCATGAAATCTTCCGCGGAGAAAGCACTCTTCATGAGAAAGTGCGTGCATGAATGGGTGCGCGCACGCGATCCCATTTCTGGGTACGCGATCACGGGTTGGCGAGATACCCCAATATCGACTTCCGGATTCTTCGATGACTGGGACCGTCCCCGCTACCGTCCCGAAGACTGCTTGGCATGGAATGGCCCGGATGTGCTCTTCCTCATCCCGGTCCGACGCCCACCTTGGATCAACGGCGGCAACCGCCCCGGATTTTTGGATCCCTTTAATTATTTCGTCGGTCAGATCTTCTTCAGGATCGGCATTCACTCTGAATCCGGCCAAGTTAGCGGGCTTGTTTGGCGCATCTTGGATTCCCAAGGACAGGTCTTGGCCAGAGGAGCAGAGCCATCGATGGAGGCAGAGCCCCTTCGTTCAGTGGAAGTAGCCCAATTGAGCTGGGTCTGCCAAACGCCTGGCGCCTATCGATTAGAAGTCGAGTTTGGACCGGCTGCCAATGCCTGGAACTTTTTCGTCGAGCCGGAGACCGAGGAATTCGCGGGATGGTCTCTCGAAGATCCTCGAAACGACTTCGTCGGACTAAAGGTTGGGGAGGGAGAGCATAAGATTTTCGTCGGCACGACCGAAGGGTTGGCCGATCATCTCTCAGCTGGCCTGAATGCGCTGGTGTTTTTGGATGGACCGGGCACCGCACCCGCTCCCTTCTGGAGAGAATCGGCGTACGAGTTCGCTAAAAATGCGCCCTTCGCCGAACAGTGGGAGAGACTTCTCGCCTTATCCGGTGACCGGGTTCTAGAGTTGAAAGGGTTACAGGAAAACCTCCCTTCGGGCTACAATATCTCGACTCTGATCAACCGCGTCGATGCGCGTACCTATGCGGAATCTCCCGTTCTGGTTCGCGCCACCGGTGACGGAGGCGCCGCCTACATTTCGACTTTGCGTCCCCAAGGCGGCCTCGGTGTCCAGCCTTTGGGTCTCGTTCGTAATCCGGCGGGAATCGCGCTCTTGCGCAGCCTAATTGAGAATCTGTGATGACCCGAAGAGACTTTCTCCGCTTCGCCCTCGCCGCGCCTATCGCTTTGCGTGCCGGTCAAGTATTTGCCCATCAGTCCCCTCAGAACGAGGACTACTTCACGGGCAAGGATGTCTTTGCCAAGCTGATGGCGGAAGCCAAGGAGAAAGACTGGAAAAAACTTCCGATGGGCGAGTTGGTTGGCACAATCGGTCTTACCTTTGTCGGAACCCCGTACGTGGCCCACACCTTCGAGATCTTTGACGACAAGGAGGTTTGCGTCATCAATTTGGCGGGATTGGACTGTGCCACGTTCTACGAAGCCTCGCTTGCTTTGGCACGAACCATCAAGGGAGGACGGCTCACCGATAGTGAATTCAAAAAGCAGATCACCCGCATTCGATATCGCGACGGTCGGTTGAAAGGCTACGTGAGTCGTCTGCACTATGCCAGTGACTACTTCTTTGATAACGACAAAAAAGGCACGGTCAAACTGATCACCCAGGATCTGCCGGGCGCTGAAGTCTTCACCCATCCCGTTGGATTCATGAGCAAGAACCCCGACAAATATCGGCAGCTTAATGCGAACCCCGACCTGGTGCCCGAAATCGCGAAAACGGAAGCGGAGATCAATGCCCGCAAGAACTACTTCCTGCCCACGGCACGAGTGGCTGACGCCGAGCAGCTCTTAAAAACGGGGGACATCGTCGGACTCACCACAACGATGGAGGGCCTGGACTGCTCTCACACGGGCATGTGCTACCGGGATAAAGAGGGCGTTCTCCGATTTCTTCATGCCTCGTCAGCCAAATCGGTGATGCAGGTGACTCTTGGCCCGCGTCTCTCGGATTACCTCAAAAACTCAAAGGTAAACGATGGCCTTATGGTGGTTCGACCACTGGAACTGTAAGGCTGAGTGGCCAAGCCACCCAGCCCTATCAATTTAAAATTTGTACTGAGCGATGAACTCGGCCCAGAGATCGTCCAGCTTCTTGCCGGTCGACTTCTCCCAGATATCCGCCGTGTAGTTTCCGTGACGTAGACCGCCGTCGAGCTTTCGCACAAGTTGTCGGTCGTACTTACCAACCGCCCATGCCAGGAAGGCAGCAGTGGTGCGGTAGGCGTCTCGGTAGCTTCCCTTTTCCTTGTCGATGTGCGGTCGGGGAGTCTCCGGCTCGTAGCGCCACCAGCGAACGTAGTCGGCAATTCCCTCAACCAGCCAACCGGTATCTCGAGGAGTTCGATTGTAGCTTTGGATGATGTGGGTCATTTCATGGATGACAATCCCGAAATCCTCTGGATGGGCCTTGATCCACTCGACCTTGATCGTGATGCCCTTGCCATCGGCATACGCAGGAGGATCGATTCCCTTCTTGAATGTCAGCGTCACCGTCTTAGGCGGCTTGTAGTTGTCAGTGTCAAGGATCTGCGCAATGTTGACGAACCATTCGGCAGCGAGCTTGCGGACCTCTTCCGCCCAAGGCTTGACCTCGGGAGCATCGGTTACATCGATCTCGATGGTGGGTGGTTGGACCGGCTTCGCCAGGCTAAAAATCTGCTTGGAATAGTCCGGCTTCGCATCCTGACTGAATGCGGGGACCATAACCGCCGTCAGGACCAGGAGACCTGAAATCTTAAGGATATGATTTCGAAGCATATCTTCAATTTACCGATGGGCACGATGCGTAGTGCCCCGCTCATCGGGCCAATTTGAACGAGTGGTTCAAGTTGGGTCCGTATTGCCCAACTTTGTAAATTTTGTGAGATGGCTCCTTTAAAGAGTAGGACCGTCGCCCACATCGCGCTCTGAAATCAATAGAGCGCGAACAAACACCGAGCGAAAAATGTAGGCGTCAGTCCCCCTGACGTGAGCGCAACCAACCCCAGAGCGCCCTCGCCAAAACCAACGCGCGTACGACGATAGGACCGTCGCCTACATTGCGCTCGGTTTTCCATAACGTGTGAATAATCACCGAGCGAAATGTAGCCGTCAGTCCTCCTGACCTGAGCGCGATCTGAAACAGAGCGCCCTGTTTGGCCATCGCGCGTACGACGGTAGGACCGTCGCCTACATTACACTCGGTGGACATCACGCGCGAATAATCACAGAGCGAAAAATGTAGCCGTCAGTCCCCCTGACGTGAGCGCGATCTGACACAAAGCGCCCTGTTTGGCCATCGCGCGTACGACGGTAGGACCGTCGCCTACATTACACTCGGTGGACATCACGCGCGAATAATCACCGAGCGCAATGTAGGCGTCAGTCCCCCTGACGTGAGCGCAACCAACCCCAGAGCGCCCTGCCAAAACCAACGCGCCCACGACGGTAGGACCGTCGCCTACATTGCGCTCTGTAAAACCAGAGCGCACAAAAACACAGAGCGAAATGTAGCCGTCAGTCCCCCTGACGTTAGCGCGATCTGAAACAGAGCGCTCGGTTTGGTGATCGCTCCCACGACGGTAGGACCGTCGGCTACATCACCCTCTGAACCAACAGAGCGCACATAAACACCGAGCGAAATGTAGCCGTCAGTCCCCCTGACGTGAGCGCAACCAACCCCAGAGCGCCCCCGCCAAAACCAACGCGCGTACGACTGGAGGACGTCGCCTACATCGCGCTCTGAAATCAATAGAGCGCGAACAAACACCGAGCAAAATGTTGGCGTCGGTGGGATGACTCCTAAAAAGAGAGGTCTGTGAATGGCATGGAGTCCCATCGCTCGCCCGCGGTCCGACGCTGTTCCGCCCCTCTTGCAATCTAGGTCGCGGTTAGCAATTGCCGAGCCGCCTGCTTATCGCCAGGCGCAAGCTCTCCGTCGAGAACGCGCTCCGTGAGGAGACTCTTCCACCGGCCGACCTCCGGCCCCGGCTGGATGCCCAGAATCGACATGATTTCCTCACCGGTCAGGGGGCTATCCAGGACCTCGCGGGGCGTCTCGTGGCAGACCTGTGAAAGTCTCTCGCGGATCGGATCGAGATCAAGCGCTCGGACCCCAGGACGAAGGCTGGATGCGTCCGCTTCGACTAGCAACAAGAGTTCCTCCACATAGTCCCCCAGGTCTCGGATCAGGCGACGGGCAGCGGGTTTGCTAAAGGTAGGTGAACTCCCCAGGCGCATGTGATTCTTGACCAGCAGCGCTACCGGATCGATCTCTCGCTCCGAGAGTTTCCAACGACGGAGGATCTTGCGGGTCATCTCCTCACCCACCGATTCGTGACCAAAGAAGCGGGTCCTTCCCTCCTCATCGATGATGCGAGTCGGGGGCTTGCCCACATCGTGAAAAAGCGCCGACAGGATCAGGGCGCGAGTGTCAACCGAGGCGTCCGACTCACCCATGACCCGCCACGCGTTCCTGATCACAAGCAAGGTGTGATCCCAGACATCCAGGTGGTGATAATTGCCTTGCTCCACGCCCACCATGTCCTCGAATTCGGGAGCGATGGTCTCCATGAGCCCCAGCTTCAGCAACTCGTCCAGAGCCTCCGGTCCGGTGGGACGAGATAGCATTTTGAGAAGCTCATCGCGAATCCTCTCGAAGCTGATGATCTTGAGGCGATCTCTCGTCTCGCGGATGGCTTCATAGAGTCCCGGAGCAGGTTCGAATCCCAGTTGCCAACGGAACCGCACCGCTCTTAGCATTCGTAAGGGATCGTCTCGAAACGTCTCGACCGGGTCAAGTGGTGTGCGCAGGATTTTCGCGCTAAGGTCCGCCATGCCCGTTCCCAGGGGATCTTTCAACTCCCCCGAATGCAGGTTTCGCATAAGGGTGTTCGCCGTGAAGTCTCGACGTCGAGCGTCGTCCTCGTAGCTCGCGGGTTCCACATGCGGCTTGCGAGAGTTCTCGTCGTAGCTCTCCTTCCTTGCAGTGACGATCTCGATGGCCACGTCCGCCACCTGAACCATGGCGGTGCCGAACCGCTCGTAGGTCACTGGAAAGATGGTCGAGACCTTCTTTTGGTAAAGCAACTGAGCTAACTCAGCGGAGGAACCTCGGGTGACCAGATCGAAATCGGACTTCGGCGGTAACCCCAGAAGTTCGTCTCGCACCGCGCCACCCACCAGAAACAGATCGTTCTCGAACGAAGTCTGTAGCGTGGCGTCTCGGATGGCGAGGAGGGCGGGGTGCATGTTCTCGAATATTCTACAGAAGGGCTAACCACAAAAAAGCGTCCCCTCATCTCAGTTGGACGAGGAGACGCGGATTGGGATCGACTAGAGCTTGGTGATCTTGTCGACCTCGGTCAGCTTCGCCAACTCCTTCAGGATCTTGGCGTCGCAGGAACCAAAGACGACTTTGAGCCCCTTGTCCGAGTCGTCGATCTTCAGTCCAAGCTTCTTCAACTTGGCCAAGATCTCATCGTCCAGTTTGGTCATGAGGATTTGAATCTCGACCTTGCCCGTCGCCTCGCGAAGCGACTTTTCGACCTTGGTTTCATACACGGCCTTTTCGCGGGCTTTAGGATCGGCCAATGCCATATCGCTAAGCTTCTCGTTGACAGGAAGCGCCTTCGCCGCTGTCACGGTTCCCCCACCAAATCCGCCACGCATCAAGCCCGCGCTAGACGCGCTGCGATAGTTAAGCGAAAGACCCGTGGGAGCTGGGAACGAGACTCCGTCGGCCTGCTCAACGGGAACCGCAACGGTCCTTTGCTTGCCACCCACATTCACGATTCTCTTTTCGACCGCCACGAACGAGGTGTACTGGGTCATGATTCCGAATTCGAGGGCGATTCGGGTGATCTCGTCGCTGATGTTGCGATCGACCTCCGGCCGCGTACTCACGAAGTAGTTATGCCGCTCCAGATCTTCCACCTTTTTTCGAGCCCACAGCGATTCCAGCGCGGGAGCACTGGCTTGGGCCGGGAAATCAAGTTCGATCGTCTTGGACCAGGGCTGACCGCCGAGTTTGCCGGTGATGGTCACCCGGCCATGGCCCGCGGTGGCGTAGCGCCCCGTGATGACCACCGGCTTCCCACTGAAAACATCAGGAAGCGCCTCCGGCAGCGAGTCGTCCACTTGGACACCCTCGAATCTAGCCGAGACGTCGGTCAGGACGGGGGTGCTGGTGCGGTCGATGAAGCGCTGCACCGCGCCATCTGCGGCTTCTGCCAAGGTGACGTACTCCGCGTCGCCTTTCCCTTCCAAACTCATCGAGTCGATCAGATAGCGATTCACGCTGTTTCCGATGCCAAATGTGAACATTCGAGACGTATCCCGTCGCTTTTGGATGCAATCGAGAATGGCCGCCTCGTCTCCCACGTAGCCGTCTGTGTTGAAGACCACCAATCGCAGACGCTTGGGATCGGTTTGTCCCATCAACGCCGACTCAACGGCTGAACGTAGTTGAGTCCCTCCGTTTGCCTGCATGGCCTGGACATATTTCTCCGCCTCGGCCATATTCTCCGGGGTATTTGGTCGCGGAGATGGCCAAAGTGATCGGACGTCGTTGCTAAAACCGAGGACGTTGAAGGTATCGCCCGGTCGAAGCGTCTTGATCAGCTTGAGAGTCAGTTCCTTCGACTTGTCCAGAGGGAACCCGTTTTGACTCCCGCTCTGATCCATCACAAAGATGATCTCCTTCGGCGCGATTTGCGTTGCCTTTGGCGCTTTGGGAGGCAGCAAGACCAACGAGAAGAATCCGCCCTTCGATCCCATATGCGTAATGAACGCATCTTGAATGGAATCGGTGGCGGTTTGGTAACGGAGGATGAAGTCCTTATTCGGAATCTCGTCTGCCTTCGCCAACTTAATCTGTGCCCGGTCGTCGCCTTCTCGCTTCACGTTAACCTTGTGAAGAACCGAGTTGAAGGACTGGATGGGTGCACCCGCGTCCAAATTCACCGTGATGTCGATATTGGCCCCGGTTCGGGTCCCTTTGGGAGTCACCGGCGGAGCAATCTTGCCCGGGTCGGGAGCGTTGCCCAGAAATCGGGGCCCAACAACCATGGGGAAATTGAATTCGAACTGGCCATTTTCAAACTTCAGCAATTGAACGTAGCTGATCCGAATCTGGACCTTGGCGCCGGGCATGATGTTGGCCACGGACTGGGTGAAAATGTTGGGACGTTCTTGGTCCAAGAGGGCGGCGGATTGACCTGCCTGCTTGGCCGCGTCGTAGATCTTTCGGGCGTCCTCCCGCTTCTTGATTTCGCCTTCAATGACCCGGTTTCCGATGACCATCTGCATCTGGTCCACCGAAGCGTCATTGGGAAGCGGGAACGTATAGACCGCCTCGATCGCCTCTTTGCTGGGGTTGGTGAAGTCCTGTACGACCGTAACGCGGGCGCCAAAGCCCGAAACGTCGGCGTTCACCGTCGTCTTCTTGAGTGGGCATAGGTCCCCGACCTTGCCATCCTTTTGCATAATTGTGAGTTGTCCCGGCGCGGGTCCATCGTTGACCTGCGCGGGTGCGGTTCGGCTGGTAAGGACCGTCGCCGCGAAAAGTGTTGCCACTAGCATTCCTACTGCTCCTATCGTTTCGATCCGCATGTTAGATGGGTGAGCATCTTGGGGCGTTTCGTTCAAAACCATTTTTTTGCAAAATTTTTGCTTTAATGAACACGCATCGATTTGACAACCATAGCGTAGCGGCTTATATTACTGAAGACACCTGTCAAAAACAGGTGATTTCATTACCAAGGGAGAAACCCTGACCTGAGAGGAGACTGATATGCGAAGTCAAATTCTAGGTGTTTGCGCAGTACTCGCCGCTTCATTGGCGACCTCTGCTTTTGGCCAAATCCAGCGAAGCGCGATCTCAAAGAATCGCGTTTTCGGCGTCCAAACTCTGCTACCCGCCCCCATTTGCGATGACCGGGACCTCGCCGGGACCATCCGGACGAAGTTGCAATTCAAACCGCTAACCCCACCGGGACAACCCGTGAAAGTCGATATGCTCTTCACATCCGCTCAGGGTGACCCGGATATGCAGGTAAGCATCGACCTCCCTCGGCCTTTGCGGCTAGCGAGCGGAGCCAGCACCGCTCGGAGTCGTGTCACAGAGGACGGAGTCTTTAGATCCAGTTGGTCCATTCAGCCAAGCGTCTATGGCCGCTATCCGATCACCATGCGGCTAGAACCTTCCCAAGGTCAACCCGCTCAAACCGTGCGACTCTACATGGACGTGTATCAAGAAGGGGTTTTCCTCACTCAGGGCGCGCCGTACCAGACGTACCAGGAACTCACGCAGACTCGACCGTTCCGATTACTTCCCGAGACGGCCCTTGGCGGAGCCGTCAAGGCTCCTCAACACGATCCGACGCTTCGTCAGAAGGCGTACGTTCCCGGCACTGCCACCGGCACCATTTACACCTGGGATGGCTCGGGCGGATGGTCAACTGTCGGCGGGACATTAATGTTCTTGGGCTACTGGACCGGCAGCACGTGGACCACCCTTTGGAGCGGCTACACCAACGATAGCGGCGTGTATTCCGCCACCTACGATTGGTCGCTGGCCCCCGGCAGCGGCTCCAGCAAGACGCTTTGGCTCTACGCCATGTCTTACGGCGTGGCCGCCAATGTCACCAACACCTCGAACGCCTTGTACCAGTACGGCCAGTCGCAATCGATCACTTCCAGCGCGACCGTGAACATGTACATGAACGACAATGCGAATAACGAACTCCCCGAGGGCGCGTTCCGCATCGTCGATAGCGCGAACCGGGCGCGAAACTACTCCATCAGTTGGGGAAACACCGTGCCGCAGACCCATTTCTGGTGGAAGGACTCCGGCTCCTACTTCGTTCCCTCCAGCAGCGCGCCGGACATCCATATCGGCAGTAGCTGGGATGAGTGGTCCAAGGTGGACGTGGTGGGGCATGAGTACGGGCACTATCACCACTTCAAGATCTGTAGCGACTGGCTCCCTCCCAGCCCCGGCGGAAGTCATTCGTTCAACACCCTAGAAGACCCCATCCTCGCGTTCGTGGAAGGCTACGCCACGTTCTTTATGAATAAAGCGTTCAATAAGACCGACTACCTAGGCTGGATCAACCTGGAAGACAACAGCCAGACCAACCTCTATGGACAACGCAACGAAGCCTCCGTCGCCGGTGCGATGCTGGACATTTCCGATAACGGAGCCGAATCGGGAGACTTCTTGAGCATCCTCACGTTCGACTGGGTGAAAGTGGTGGTGCAGAACCGCCCGAACAACATGAAGGAGTTCTACGATAAGTGGTCCGCCTGGGGCTGGCCCTACCTGACCGACCTCAGCAACACCCTCCAAACCCACGGCATGAACCCGCCCACGTTCAGCCCGTACTAGTCCCCTCCATGCCTCTGGGGAATCCTAAGGTTCAGGGTTCCCCAGAGGCACCCCGATGAGTTGGCTCAGCACCTCGGCATACGCTAACGATTCGTCTTCCTGAGCTCCCTTGGTGAGACGGGTTTCCAGGATCTCTTCCCAATACATCCAGTCCGGCCAGACCGTGTCATTCACGAATCCTCCCTGACCATAAAATCGAAAGAGCTTCACATGCTCGCCGGTCTTGAGCTCAAGGCTGACGGTGAAGCAATCCGATTCCTGATATCCGCCCACCCACGAGGTCACAGACCCCACCGAGTAGTCGCTATAGCTGTACAGCACCTGCTCCACCCAATCAAACTGGATCCGCCGCGTCTTGACAATGCCCCACAACAGTCTCGCCCGAATGCGAATCGTCTTGGTTGTCGGGTTAACGCGAACCGTCCTTGCCCATGAACCGAGCGACATTAGGGAGGACTTCCAACTGGAACTCGCCACCAGCTCCCCACCCACCTTCTGCACCCGCGGACGAATCTGAAAGAACCGTCCGAAGGCGAGATTGAAGGCGAAGTTGGCGAGGACACTCATTCAGCACGTTTTTACGTATTGAGTCCCGTTCCGGTTGCGCCTTGTTGACGCGGTGTCAAGCCGTGGGGTTTAATATAAGCCTTCTCGTGGGGATTTAGCTCAGCTGGGAGAGCGCTTCCATGGCATGGAAGAGGTCAGGGGTTCGAGCCCCCTAATCTCCACCAAACTCCGATCGAATCTGAAATCGGTTCCAGAAACCCCGAACAAACCTCAACGGTGTCCTTGGACATGTTCGGTCTACAATCACCTTACATATGGGCTCCCTACTCATATCAGAACTTCTATGTGGCTCACCTAAACGTTTTCCTCGTCATCAACAAACCTAACAAGGGCAAGAGCATTTGTGGAGAGTTGGACTCTGGAAGGAGGAGGTGATGTCAAGGCTGAGGACAAGAGCCCAATACGCGCTTCGCCGCTTGTTGAAGCGCGGAGCAATCGACCTGTTTCCCCCATTTGAACCCGGTGAGGCCAATTAGGAAGCCCCTGAGCTATTGCTGCTTCACAGGCTTGAGGCGCCATCGATGAACATTCGTGCGAAAAGAAGCCGAGTGGCTATTATGGGGCGGCCTCAAAGTGACCAAACTCAACCCAATCGTTCGAATGAGTGGTGCCGATGGTAGGATTTGAACCGACAACTCTCACGGAACTAGCTCCTGCGGTTGCGCGTTTACCGTCTCGCCATAGCCGCGCCAAAAAAGTCCGGTACCGTACACAACCAAAGCAATCCGATCAAGTGAGCGAATGATCTATGAACTCTCATATTCAATGGCCGTAAATCTTTTGGCGGCGGATGAATGCTGCGGGGCTTCCTTCCAGAATCTGTTGAACCATATTTTTCGTTGCTTCCTTGTCAATTGATCCTCTATCAACAACCTTGCCAACGTCATTTTCTCTTTTCATTGGCAAAATTAATTCTGAGTCTCCAAGGACAGCTATGTTAGCGTTGTGAGTTACTAGAATAATTTGTCTTCGCTCTTTCACGGCTCGAAGGGTTGAAACGATACTTTCAAAAATGAACGCATTGTCCAGATCATCCTCAGGTTGATCGATTACAAGAGGAATATTGGATTCGGCCAGCATTGCAATTGTAAGTAAGATTGTATGCCTCTGACCGTCCGATAACTGTTTAACCGGTATTTCTCTTGGCGGCGAAGAAGTCGTTCTAACTATTATCAGTGGCTTGGGTTGTTTCGAGAGGATTTGCAACTCATATAAGACATTCCAAGGTGTCAACCTCTCTATTAGCTGCTTTGCCCATTCCTCTTTCAATTCGCACTTCTCTTCAATACCCTTTACATCCTTTGCAAATACGAGATCAACGAGCTCTTGAGGCGTGAGGCTCTCACAAACAGCTTTACAGGTCACCTCTTGAAAGTAACTACCTGCCATTTTACTTTGCAAGAAACCTTGAAACTCATCCACAATTCCAGCGTCATCATACTTAACGAAGACTTTATAGTCTTTAATGCTCTGGGAAAGATTCTTGTTTACTTCCAACAGCTGAGCTTTTCTTCGTGAAGTCATTTTTTGTCTCGCGGAAACCAATTCATTCAAAAATTCCGTTCTCTCTCGTCGTATTGCCTGCAATGTCGTCTTCTTTTGGTCTGTCTTCGTAACTTCAACTGTTAGGGCGGCCCTATCTTTAATTAGTTGTGCAATTTCGGTCATATCTCCTGCCAAGCCGCGCGTTTTAAGGTCCGCGATTTTGGTGGCAATTTCTTCGTCAAGTTTTGCGTGCGATTGCTTTAACGCAGAGAGATGACGGTCGATTTCGGCGGCTTTCACCTTAAGCTCTTCTGTAAGTTCAGTAGCCTTTGTTGTAAGCAACTCGTTTGAATCTTCAATGACAGCCCTGAGGTTTCCCAGTTCTTTCTCTGACTCCGCCTCTCCTGTTAACTCGCCCGCGGTCTCAATCAGTTGATCGAAATCTCTCTGATAATCAGCCAATGTCACACCGCTGGCGTACATTAGACTGATCTGCTCCAAATTTTGCACTACAGACTTTTCTGCAGCAATCTTTGTTTGAGCTTCGACTATTTCCTTTAGATTTCCCTCTTCAGCAATTTTAAGTTTCTTGGTTATGTCCGCGATTTGCTGACGACGTGGTCCGAGTTGGGAAGCATTTTCTTCTAGGGGAGCCAGTCTGGCAGCATTCTCTCTCAATTGGGACATGAGCGTAGTTTCTGTCGCTTCTAGGTCTTTTAAAGTAATATGTCGATCCAAAAAGTCTTGAAGTAAATCGGGCGAGTTGAGCGGATCTTTCGCGACTTCAGCTAGCATGCCTTGGCCGAAATACTCGATCCGAAAAGAATCTCTCGGAACCTCAGTTCTCGCATCGCCTTCTTTAGCTTGAACAGAAGGCGGATTGCCCCTCGTTCGCGTGTACATAAATCGAATTCCGTTGGCGTCTTCGCAAAATATATACGTTACGTCTGGGCAGTTTTCAACCTCTGCAAAGTCATCGATCATGCCAAGGCCATACGCTAACGCACGTATGGCGGTCGATTTGCCTGTTCCACGCCCGCCGATAAGACAATTGAGGTTATCGCTGAAGTGAAGCTTCTCGCCGTTCAGGAAACCTCCGGCTATTCCCATGCCTAATATCCGAGGAGTCAGACGTGGAACAGATTGCGTAGGACGAACCCGGGCGGTTGGATCGATCAGCGCTGTGCGAAATGCAGACCAGCTCAACTCCGTCAGTTTTATTTTCGTCCAAACTTTATTGGGATCGGAAGACTCAAATTGAGCAAGGCTATGCGAATCCGAACCTTGGAGGTGGGCTAGGTGATGTCGACCTTCAAGCTTAACAGTGGCGGCCCTTGCGCTGTATATCTTTTTCCGTTCAGATCCTGCGGGGGAGGAGTCATCTTGATTGGAGTACCAATCGATGGTCGAAATGTCGTCATGTTCAAGGCCATAGAGTCCGGAGCTACAAATGATGTCACGCTTCCAGTCTTGGAACCCTGGCGCGAACTTCTCGAAGCCAGTTTTTTCCCTATCTATATGGGCCGCTACGCAGATAGCACCATGCTTTTCTGCTTCTGCAATAACGTCCGCCATGGACTTCGCAGTACGAGAATTTTCGGCGCCCATTTCTCCGATGAGCTCAATCTTGACGAGGAATTTTCCGAGTTCTTTATAGTTCTCGGGCGCGAAGTACACCAACAAATGACCATGGGCTGTGGTTACTTCAACGCCCGGTAACACCATAAGCTTGTCTGCATACTGCTGGGCGTGAGCCATTGCGGCTTCTACGCTGATATTTGAGTTATGATCAGTAATTGCGATAACGCTGAGGTTCTGTTTGACGGCAGAGTCTACGATAGCTTCTGGAGTTAGCGCAGGGTCTTTCACATCAGCGGATCCGCCGTAAGTATGAATGTGCAGATCAACATTGAGGAATTTAGCTCCGTTGTCTACTGGTCGTATGTCTTTTAGAGCAATCATGTTTGCTGAAGGATCATTCGTTCAGCGCATTTAACGCAAAAACTTTCCAGATTGGTGGACATTATTACGGCCAACCAATGCAACTTTCAATACTAAACTATGCATAGCACGGTGCAGCGCGCTATGATAGCAATGCTTAAACTACCTCAAAGGCCGTGCCTTTCTCATGGATTGACTACAAAGAACCGAAACAGCCACTACACGAGGGAACTGCTTCTTAAGGCTCTCGATCTATTACATCTGATTGGCCGCTGCCTTGGCCGAGATTGTCCGCGGAGACGCGCCTGCATTTTCGCGCGGAAAAAACCTAACGGAAAGGCAAATCCCCAGAGGTGCCGCAATGACAGCATCCGGTTATGATGAACCGCTCTTGCTCTAGGTGAGCCAGGTCTGCAAGAAGCCTCAGCACTGCGAAGCGCTGGCCTATGCACGAAAGAACTCGCGCATATCCGCGGCGGGAAGAGCATCCGCATTCTGCGAGAAGCGCAGGACGCTAGATCGGCAAAAAATGCGTTCAGCAGTCAGTGGCTGACAACTACGACGCCAACCACTGACCACCTTGCTAATCACAAACCAGCCAAAAGCTCTTCCAGTTGCTCAAGCACCTCGGGCATCGCGCCCGTCGCCCCGGTATCGACCGCTTCCTTGGACGGGTAGCGGTCGTGGATGGTGAGGAGGGTCTTGCCTTCTTTTTCCTCGAAGGTCACCGTGGTGACGGTTTGGCCGGCGTCTCCTTCGTCGTTAGTCCAGACGAGGCGGGAGTTGGGGACGACTTCTAGGTACGTGCCGAAGAACTCCATAGTGGAGCCTTCGTGCAGGAACTTCAGGCGATACTCGCCGCCGACGCGGACGTCCAGTTCGCAGGACACCAGGTTCAGGCCGTAGGATTTGGGGACCCACCATCTCTTGAAGAGGTCGGCGTTGGTCCAGGCCTCGAAGACGATATGGGGCAAGGCGTTGAGGGTGCGGGTGACGACGAGTTCGACATCCGAGACTCGCTCCACATTCGTGGGATTCTTAGTGACTTCCATTTGATTTCTCCTTTCGTTTCAGTTCCTCGACAACGGCGTCCAACTCATCGAAGCGCTCGGCCCAGAGTTGGCGATGCGTCTCGATCCAGGCGGCCTCTTCTTCCAGACCGCGCCGGCCGAGCTTGCAGGTCCGCACGCGTCCAACCTTCTCCGTGCGAACTAACCCCGCTTGCTCTAGGACGCCGATGTGTTTCTTCATGCCCGTCAAGGTCATTTGAAACCGCTCGGCAAGCGCGGTGATGGATGCGTCCGCACGCCCGAGCTGCTCCAGAATGCCGCGCCGGGTGGCGTCCGCAAGGGCGCCGAACGTGGCATCGAATTGGCTTTGGCTATACTGAACCATTTGGTTCAGTATAGTAGAGATGTGACGAAATGCAAAGAGATTTTTTTGAAATCACGCCAAGGCTATCCGTGCTTGGGCGCCGTAACGCCCGGCCAATCGTCAGTTCGAAAGGGGATAGCGGGAAGACCCGCGCCGTTGTAGAGGGGAACATCCGGATTCCCCGCCCAGGCGTAGCGCACCGCGACCGGGTGGGGAACATCCGGGGAGCTTAGAACAACCTCATTTCCCCGAATCTCCGCCTTCGCCCAAAAGAACTTACGGTCAGCCCCCGCAATCGCAAAGGCGTGGTCGGTAGAACCTCGGAAACTGAGCCCGCCGTTCGTCTCTTTAAACTGAACCCGCAGGTTGACTCCCTCGACTTTGAGACTCGTAAACCGGGGACCAGAGGCGACAATGGATTTGTCTCCGTAGGTCATGTTGAGGGCCACCAGCGCCAGGCGTCGCCCCACTTCTTGCTTGTTCACTGGGTGAATATCGTTCCACATTCCGATATCGATGGCCGTGGCCAGCCCCGCGTTACGGACCTTGGCGGCGGTCATGGCTTGGGCCTCTCTCAGTTCCGCCCATTCGTTGTCGCGAGGCTCATTCACCTTGCCCATGAAGTTGGCCAGCTGGACAATCAGGAACGGGAAATCGCCTTGGCCAAAGTGCATTCGCCAATCTTTGATCATCGCGGGAAGCAAGTCGCGATACTGATAGGCCCGATTCACATTGCTTTCGCCTTGGTACCAGATGACGCCCTTGATGGCCATGGGGACGAGCGGGGCAATCATGCCGTTGTAAAGCGCGGTGTCCGTATTGGCTTCATTGAAGAGCGCGATGGGCAAGCCCACTCTTCCCCTCAGATCCATGGTCGGCTTAAAGCGCCAGGTGGTGGGGAGCGGAATGTGATCGCCGCTACCGAAGTCCAAGAACTGGGCGGACGCCTCTGCGGTCATGCCCCCGTACCAACCCGTGTCCAGGCTCCTTACAGCGATGACATTGGCGCCTTCCTTAAGGAGTCCGGCAGGAATCTCGTAGTTGCGGGCGGCGCTCCATTCAAAGGTGGCGCCCAGGGTTTTGCCGTTAAGCCAGGTTCGGTCGCAATCCGAGACCGGCCCTAGGGAAAGGTGGGCCGGTTTGCCCGCGTGGGCCGCGTCCACCTCCACCGTCGTCCGGTACCAAACCGTCCCCACAAAGTCGCCAATTTTCAGGGTGTCGTACCGAACCGGCGAGGTCGCGACCTTCCAATCGGAGTCGCTTACTTCGGGTCGTTCCAATCCCATTTCCGGCTTTGAACCAGGATCGTTGGCATAGAACCAATCGTCCATTCGGCGCTCAAAGGTGGGCGCGCCGGGTTGCTTGGAGCCCTCGGCAAAGCCGACGGCCTGGCGGAAGTCATCCATCTTGAGGAGCGCATCTCGGCTCGTCCAGGCTTCCGCAACGGTGCCTCCCCAGCAAGATTGAACCAGTCCGATCGGGACATTGAGGCGTTGATTCAGCTCGCGCCCAAAAAAGTAGCCCGCCGCAGAAAAGCCTCCCCAAACGCCATGGGTGATCCCCTCCGGCGAGCACACTCGCCAAGTTCCCTCCGCATAAGCCTTGGGGGTGAGAGAGATGGCGCGGGGGACTTCATAGAGTCTTATCTTGGGGAAGTTGGCGTTCGCGATCTCTTCTGCCCCGTTCTGGACGTTGGCCACCCCCATCTCCATGTTGGATTGCCCGGTGCAGAGCCAAACATCGCCCACCAAGATGTCGTGGAATTCCACCCGTTGACTACCGGTAACCGTCAGATCGTAGGGTCCGCCCGCCGCCGGAGGATCAAATCGGATTTGCCACTTACCATCGCTCCCTGCCCGCGTTCGAACGGTCTTTCCTTCAATGGTGAGCCGGACCTCTTCGCTCGGCTTGGTCCACCCCCAAAAGGTGTTGGGCCGGTTGCGTTGGAGGACCATGTGGTCGCCAAACACCGGGCTAAGGAAGGGTAAAGATGGAGTCTGTACGGAGAGGCTGAATAAGAGGCTAAGGATCATGTCGTTTGAATCTGCGTTGAGTCGTTACGGAATATTCAACACCGTGTACTGCCCCACCTTCTTGGACATGGGTCCGGACTTCGATCCGTCGGTTCCGCCCGACCAAAGCACGACGCCGTTGGCCTTCACCAAGAACGTCGCGTAGCCCGAGGCGTAGGCGGCGGCAATCCCCGAAACATTGGGCTTTCGTGGCGATTGGATGTAGGTACCGCCACTCATTCCCAACCCGCCAAAGCCGTTAAAACCCCAACTGGTGACCGTGCCGTTGGTGTGAACGACCACGATGCAGCCGAGACCGGTGGTGACCTGCTTGGCTCCGGTGACTCCCTTCACCGGGATCGGACTCATCGCCGCGCCGTCTCGTTTGCCATTGCCGAGCATCGAAGACCCATTGCTTCCCCAAACCCAGACTCGGCCGTCCGAAGTGATGGCAGCGTTCGCGCCGTCATCGTTCTTGTCGGCGGCGCACTGAATCACCCCCGAGAGCCCCTTGACCCGAACTGGAGTGGCAATGCACCGGCTGGAAGAACCTTGGCCGAGTTGACCGCTGGTGTTGCATCCCCAAGCCCATAAGGATTTGTCCTTCTTCAGGGCAAGCGTGGTTCGACCTCCGACCGAGATGGAGGTGACATCGCTCAGTCCCTCCACTTCGTGCGGCATACCGTCTTCTTTATCCGTGTCTTGCCCATCTCCCAAGACACCATAGGTGCGCTGGCCCCACGTCAGCACCTTGCCATCGCTTCGGAGTGCGACCGCGTGATTCCAACCGATGCCGATCTGCACGATGTTCTCTAGTCCCGCGATCTTGAGTGGCTTATTGGATTTGCCCACTCCGTTTCCCAGCAGGCTATGGCTAGAGCTTCCCCACCCATAAACCGTGCCGTCCTGCATCAGCGCCAGGGCCTGGCTGGTGGTTGCTTCCAACTGACGAACCGGGCCGCTGAGCGCGATTCGCTCAAAGTGGACCTCGGGCTTGGTATGCCAATCCGAATCCGGAATCATGTCCGGCGAATTCCCCCCGCAAGCCAGGACGCTTCCGTCCTTCTTCACAAAGAACCGAGGCACAACTCCGCTCACCCTAATGTCAGGACTGGGCCTAAGAAACGAGCAGGCAAGAAGCGTGAGAAGCACGCCTCATTCTAGCCCCTAGCTCTGCACACAATGGGTGGTCCGTAAAGTGCCGAAGACATCAAGACCTTGCCTGTCTCTATCGTGCTTGATGCCCAGGAGTAGCTTGATTAGCTTGACCATCAATGCCAATCACTTTCCCGCCGGATCTTGGCGCATGGCAATCGGCACGTAACCCACTTCCAGCCCCTTCGGCGGCTTAACCAGCTGCGCCTTGTCCAGCGACGCCAGCGTCCCCCGGGTGGGTGGGGCCATGTATTGTTTTTCAGGGGTCCATTCGCGGTGCATCTTCTCCACTAGCGCCTGGAGCTTTGCCTTTTCGGCCAGACTCAGCCCAGCGTTTTGGAGGGCGGGTTGGTCGATGAAGCGGTACCAGTAGTAGGTGACCACGCTGCCATCGACCAGCTTGGCTTTATACGGTCCGGAGCGGGGGCCGGGGGTGGTCCAGACGCCTTGGCCGTTTTCGGATGGGACGTAGGATTGGGTGGTGTCGGGCGAGGGGAAGGTGGCGAATTTGAGACGGGAGCCCTCGGGGACGGAGGAAGCATCCACGGCCTGGATCTGACCCTCCTGGTGGCGATAGTAGGCAGGAAACTCGCCCTTGCGGACTCCTTTCTTCCACTGGGAGACGCGGGCCGGGTTCCAGTGGAGGCCAAAGGTATGTTCGTCGAGGGTGGCGGTGTTCACCCAATCGGTCACGCCACTCGCCCGCTCCTTCCCTCCCTGCTCCACCACCAGCGGGTTCGCTTTGAGAGGGGCGAGGAAGGCGCCTTTGGCGTCGAATCGGCCGCTCGGCATCGCGCCACCGTTCATCCAGGACTCCACTTGGTTCCACAGGGCTTGCTTGGAATACGCGGTCATGTTGTGCATCAGAACGGTTTGGCCGTCCTTGTCTACCGGGAATTGAATCTGCGGGATGCGGTGGTAGGTAGCCTCGCCCACCTTCTGGCTGACCAGCTCCGGCACGCCGCCGATCTCGATCGCGCCGCTGTTGGCCAGTCCGGGCAGCGCATCAAGCCCTCGGCCCACGGCGGGCGGGTGGTTTTGGGACATCTTGGACCAGATGCTGGGAATGTAAAACGCCACCGGCCCTCGGAAGTTGGCGGTATTCAGGAAGGCGGTCCAGCATTGGTTGCCGGTTTTGACGGGCCGGTCTTTGGTGGGAATGAGCGGAAGCGCCATCCAGGCGTAGCCAAAGAGTTGGCCGCAAGTATCTCCGGCCAGGGTCACGCCGTCCGGGGGGATGAGGAGGCGGGAGCTAAGTTGGGCGATGCCCATCCACTCGCCGGGAAGCGGACGACCGTAGAAATCCCAACCGGAAGTGGCGACCTCGTGGTTGTAACCATCCACGCTGCCGTTCATGCGAAACTTAGCGGTGGGGGCGAAGTAGCGGTTACTAGCCCAAAACCCCAGGCCGCCCTCGATGGTTTGAAACACCGTCCAAAAGCTCGGTCCTCGTTCCGGCATGGAGTCCCTCGCCACTGTCCCATGCGGAACCAGCGGTTCTTTGATCGACCGATTATCCGGCAATATCCAGGTGCTGGCCAGGCCGATCTGGAACCCGGCGACCGGCTTTTCCAACAGCGGCCAGGCCGTGGAATAGAGGCTGACCCCATAGCCAAACTCGGCGGGTGGATTCTGCACGGAGGCGTTGATGTATCCGTGCAGACCGCTGTGCTTGAGTTGAGGCGTGGAATCCTGAGAGATGGCCGCGAACAAAAGAGGTAACACGCGGCCAGTATAAAACGGTAAGCCTGAAAAGGAAAATCGGCCGTTATCGACGATTGAACAGAGCCACCGCATCCGGACCCGCGGGGAACCTCAAGAGCCCCGTCTGATCGTGAACCGCCCGCCAGACCGCTTCCGCCACATCGGTTTCCTTCGTTACCGGGCCAGGCTCGGCGAAGGCGGCTAAGACGGGCTGGGCGAATGGCATGTAAGCCGGTGGGATCACGTCTTCCAGGCGGACGTCGGTATTCGCGGTGAACCGGGTGGTCGGACCGTATCCCGGTTCCACCAACTTAACGCCCACATTGAATCCTTGCAGTTCGAATTGGAGGGATTCCGTAAACCCTTCAATGGCGGTCTTGCTGGCGGCATAGACCGAAACCAAGGGCATCGGCGTCAGGGTCACGCTTGAGGTGACGTTCACGATGACGCCGGAACCCCGTGTGCGGAACATGGGAATCACCGCCTGGGCCATCGCCATCACGCCAAAGGTGTTGGTTTCAAAGATGCTCCGTACTCTCTCCATCGGGGTCGCTTCCAAAGCGCCAATCGCCCCGATCCCGGCGTTGTTGACCAGGACGTCGATGGGGCCACTCGCTTCCAAAACGGCCCGGATGCTCTCGCTATTTGTGACGTCCAGTGGGAGGATGCGAATGCGATCGGAGGAAGGCAAAACACCCTCCCGTGGAGTGCGCATGGTGGCGATGACGTTCCAGCCTTGCTCATGAAAGTATCGAGCGGTTTCCAGGCCGTAACCCGAAGAGCTGCCGGTGATGAGAATCGTCTTGGTGGTTGGTTCCATGACTGAATTGTGCGGCTTTGGTTTTGGACTATCTATTGTAAATATCCAGTTTTCTTTTATAATCATCCAAAGATGTCAGACCCGCTCACCGAGATCATTGCCTTACTCAAGCCGCGCGCCGTCGGCTCCAAGCTGATCAGCGGGGCAGGAGCGTGGGCGGTGCAGTACCTCGACTTCGGTCTTCCCAGTTTTTGCACGGTGGTAGAGGGCAGTTGCCGGTTGCAGGTGGAAGGACATCCGGCGGTTACGTTGGAGGCAGGGGACTTTATCTTGCTGCCCAATACTCCCGGATTCGTCCTTTCTGGCTTCCAGCCGGCAACGCCTCAGGTGATCGATCCCAAGCTCGTGCCGCCTCCAAACCTTGAGGTTCGCCACGGGGACCAAGGCGGACCGCCGGACGTGCAGTTGTTGGGCGGGTTCTTCGAGTTCGAATCGCCCGACCCCGACCTCCTCGCCGCACTCCTCCCCGCCATCCTCCACCTGCGAGGAATCGAACAGCTTTCGACGGTAGTTCGACTGGTGGGTCGCGAAGCGAAATCGGGGCAACCAGGAAGAGACTTGATCCTGGAACGATTGGTCGAGATCCTGCTCATCGAGGCCCTCAGAACCTGCCAAAACCTGGAAGCGCCGCCCGGGCTATTGAGGGGACTTGGCGAAGAGCGTCTCGCTACCGTCTTACGCCAGATTCACCACGAACCCGCCGGAACGTGGACGCTGAAGCGGATGGCAAACGTGGCCGCCCTCTCCCGCTCGGCGTTCTGTGATCTCTTTGCCCAAACGGTGGGAGTCCCACCGATGAAGTACCTGCTGATTCTGCGCATGGCGCTCGCGAAGAGTTTGTTGCGAGAACGAGGGCGGAAGTTGGACGAGGTGGCGCACCTGGTGGGCTACGTTTCCGCCAGCACTTTCAGCATCGCGTTTAGCCGCCACGTGGGGCGTTCCCCGGGCCGGTTCGCTCGGGATACGGCGTAAAACTGGCCTTTTAGGTCAGGCCCAGAGCATTGCTTCCCTCTTACACATGAATCGTACAATTTGGCAACAAAAACATACGCATCTCATGAAACCTCTTCCCTCTCGCATTCTTTCTTTCATGGCTTTCGCCTCGGTCGCCGCCGGGGCGCAGGCAAACCTTATCGTCAATGGCGACTTCGAAACCGGAAACACCAATGACTGGTTCCTGAATTCCCCGGGAAACAACTCCGCGGTTTGGGCGGGGTTTGGCGTCGGGGGTTCGAACGGCTATGTCATCGCCGAATTCTCCGGGACGGGCGGATCGGTCTTGAGCCAAGACGTGATCACCGTGGCGAACCAGAACTACCTCTTCAGTTTCGATCTCTCGGACGATGGATTTGGCGCTAGCGGTTTCACAGCTTCCTTTGGCGACAAAGTCGTCTTTTCTGAAATCAATCCAGATACAAATGGCGACTTCAAGCATTTTTCCTACCTGGTCACCGCGACCTCCGATCTGTCCACGGTCAAGTTCACGGGATACAACAATCCCTCGATCACGATCCTTGATAACGTCTCTCTGACCGCCGCTCCCGTTCCCGAGCCCGCCTCCATGGCGGCCCTAGGTCTTGGCGTTGCGGCATTTATCCGACGGCGCAAACGCGCCTAGAACTCCTGTCCAAAATGGGGCGAGTAGGTAATCTCGTCCCCATGACGCTCAACGAAGTGATGTCGCAATTGCAAGCCCTCGGCAGCGAAAAGGCCATCGAGATGAATACCCGCCACGGGGTCAGCGGAAAGCAGTTTGGCGTCAAAAACGGCGATCTTCGCCCGATCGCGAAAGCAATCAAATCCGATCCCGAGTTGGCGTGGCAATTGTGGGACAGCGAATATCACGAAGCACGGATGTTGGCCACCTTGATCTGGAATCCTAAGAAGCTGACCGAGGAAGAAGTGGAGCGGTTGGTGAGCCAACCGGCGAACAGTTTCCAGTCGGACTGGCTCAACTCAAACGTCATGAAGGCGTTGCCAAACAAAGAAGCCTTCCGGTTGAAGTGGATGACCTCCACCGACCCAATGACGCTTCGCTCAGCCTGGAGTTTGACCACTGAGCGTGTCGTGAAGAACCGAGAAGGTCTGGACTTGACCGCCCTCCTCGACCGCATTGAAAAGGAGATGCTGGACGCTCCCGAGGCGAATCGGTGGATGATGAACTACTGCTTGGCCGAGATCGGCATCAACAGCCCCGAGCATCGCGACCGCGCCATCGCCATCGGCGAGAAGTTGGGCGTTTACCGAGACTACAAAGTCTCGAAAGGGTGCACGTCCCCCTTCGCGCCGATTTGGATTAAGGCGATGGTTGACCGGGCCGAGGCTACTTCGTAAAGATCCGCTGCGTGAACAGATAGAGGTCGTTCTTCCATACTGGCCAGGTGTGGGCCCCGGAGTCCACGTGATAGACGTGCGGCACCTTCTTCTCCGCCAAGAACTTGTGGACGTTCCGACTGATGGTGATCAGCCCGTCTTGGTCCCCACAGGAAACCCACAGGAACCGCAGGACCTTCAGCTTCTCGGCATCTGGAACTAGTTTGACGGGGGAGAAGGTGTTGGGCGCGGAAGAGAATCCGCCGATCCAATGGAAGGTATCCGGGTTGCCCAGCCCAAAATTCAACGACTGCCCTCCGCCCATCGAAAGCCCTGCCAAAGCCCGATGGTCCGCATCGGCCAGGGTGGGATAGTGGGAATCGATGTAGGGGATCACACTGCCTAGCAGGTCCTTGTCAAACTCCCCGAATGCAGGGGCCGTTTTGAAGACATCGCCCTGGGCGCGATCATCGGCCTGAGCCCGACCGTTGGGCGTAACCACGATCATCGGCTTGATCTTGCCCTCGGCATAAAGGTTGTCCAAGACCACATTGAATTGGCCGCTGTCCAGCCACTCGCGCTCGGTTCCTCCGATTCCGTGAAGCAGATAAAGCACCGGATACTTCTTGTCCTTGCTGAATCCGGGCGGGGTGTAGACAAGCATCTTCCGCTTGACGCCGACCGATTTCGAGTCGTACTCCACCGTTTCCACTTTGCCCTTCGGCTTGTCGTCCTGAGGCTTATCGAACCCGGCGGGAGCGGGTGGAAACGCGGCTTTGTCTTCTGGCTCCAAGTTGATCCGTTGGGCAGAGGCGGTAGCAAGGGCGGCCAAGGCGGCGACTGAGAGAAGAAGCGGTTTGAGCATGATTTAGATTCCTTGTTCAAGAGCGATCGAGAGTTCGGTCACCGATATGAAAATAGTCGAAGTCGGCAAAGCCTCCGGGAGATTGGGTTGAAAACGCAAACAGTCCGTAGCGGTAGCCCATAAAGTGAGTCAGGTCGTAGCGCATCTTCAGCGGTTCTCCGAAAGGAGTCCAGGACTTGCCATCCTCACTCATGTAGAAACTCGCCTCGTCCTTCCTGTCCATGAAGTTGCAGTCGATTCGAAGATAGGCGATCTTCGCTTTCATCGGCTGCCGAGCGGTTTCCTTGGGGGAACCAGAGCCTGCGTTGACACTCACCCAAAAGAGATCACTACCCGTTCGAGTCACGCCGACAAATCCGTAACGCCCCTGGAGCGCGAGCAATCCGGCGAAGTCGCCATCTTTGAGTCCGGTGGCGTCCAATCGGATAGTTCCAGAGCAGAGTGGGCCAAAGGTTCGCTGGGTAAGGGTGTTTCGCGCTTCGACGACTTCCTTATCCACTCGAGAGGTGGTGAGACGCAGAAAGCCGGGACGCGCGGTGAGAGACCAGTGCGCAGCGTCCGGGTTGTGGTTCCACTGCCACACCAGCGGAAGTTGAGGCTTCGTAAATTCATCGCTGGCCACAATTGCGGGGATGCCGCTTGCCTCGGACTTGACATTCAGGGCCTCTGGGGCCTGCACCTTTGGCCAACCGTCCTCCCACGTCATCGGCATCAGATAGGGGATTCGCCCCACTGCCCCGTGGTCTTGGAAGAGATAGGCGTACCACTGCCCATCAGGGGTATCGATGATCCCGCCTTGGGCGATGCCGCGGTCCTGGAACATAATGCGGCCTTCGTAGGGTCCGGTCAAAGAATCGGCACGGTGGACGATTTCGGTGCGCATTCCCCCCTTGGGCCAGGTGATGTTGCAGAGATAGTACTTGCCGTTCACCTTGAAGAGTTGCGACCCTTCGGCCCGCAGTCCAACTTCCCCGCCCGCCACTTTGCTCGCGTTTCGGACGATGATCTGATCGATACCGCCTGGTTTGGGTCCGGTCAGGTCGGCCTTCAATTCCACTAGGCGAATGTCTTCCGCCCCGGTGATGAGATAGACGCGACCGTCATCATCGAAGAACAGCGAATGGTCGTGAAACGCGGGCGAGAAGGAGATGGTTTTCCAGGGCCCTTTCTCGATGTTCTTGGTGGTGTAAATGTAAGTTTTGCCGGTGGTGAAGGAGAAGGTGGATGCGCAGAACGTTCCGTTGTGATAGCGGAGACTGCTTGCCCACGAACCCTTTCCGTAGGCGTTCTTTCCGTTAGCTAAGTTGAGTTCGTCGGTATCACCCAGGGTTTGGTAGGCGTAGCTGACCAGCTTCCAATCCACCAAGTTCCGGGACTTCATGATCGGGAGACCGGGGGACATGTGCATCGTGGTGCTGCTCATGTAGTAGTCCCGCCCAACGCGAATGATCGCCGGGTCGGGCACGTCGGCCCAAATCGTGGGGTTCTTCACTTGAGAAGGAAGCACCCCCGCGAGCATCCCAACCATCATCGTCAAGGCAAACATCATCGTCTCTCCGGGCTCCCTAGCCCGATTTCATTATAGAGGAACGATGATGATTACTAAAGACTCTTAAATTTATCTTTCTGAGAGGGCTTGAATAATGAGCTTGGCGGCGGCAAGGCTAGAAGCGGGGTTCTGTCCTGTGATGAGATTTCCGTCTCGGAGCGCATAGCTGGTGAAGTTCGCCTGCGTCTTCAAGTTCCCACCTTCTTGTGCGAGCTTGCTTTGAAGAAGGAACGGAACGTCTTTGGTCAACCCAACGGCGGCTTCCTCAGAGTCGGTGAACGAGGTCAAGGTCCGTCCGGCGACCAGGCTCTTTCCATCCTTACGCTTGACTCCCACAAATGCCGCCGGGCCGTGGCAGACGGCAGCGACGACTTTCTTCTCAGCGTCGAAATCGGAAATGAGCTTGGAGAGCGCCTTGTTTTGAGGAAGGTCAAAGACGGCGCCGTGTCCACCGGGAATATAGATCGCATCGTAGGATTGAGCGCTCAAACCGGCCACCGGCACGGTTTGACGAAGCGCGAGGATCGCCTTGCTCCAGGCTCTCGCTTGCTCGGAGGTGGGATTGCTACGCGCATCGACCGGGGCCGAACCACCCTTGGGGCTGGCAACCGTCACCTGATAACCGTTCTTAAGAAACTCCAGGTACGGAACTGCGAACTCTTCCAACCACAGCCCCGTGGGTTTGCCACTCGTCATCCGGTCGGCGCTGGTGACCACGATGAGGATCTTCTTCGGCGCCTTCCCTGCCGCCATCGCTCCAACCGTCGTCAATAAGAGCAAACAAAACAGTCCAAACTTCACCATGGCTTTCATCTCTTCAAAGCTTCTACGTTAGTGGCGATCTTTCTTCGCCACCCATTCGATGTCGATACCCCTGGCCATCAGAAGCTCAGAGAGTTGCCCCACGTGATAGTTGATGTGGCCGATGGTCATCATCTCGTGGGAAAGCTTGCCAAAAGGACCGTACCAAGAAACGCCAGAGTCTTCGGTATCCAGGTCAAGTCCGTCAACGACAGAATCAACTATTGAGTCGATGAATTCGATGAATCGAAGAATCTCGTCTCTGGAGGCGACGGGAGCGGTATCCGGCAGTTCGTAAGGTTCGACATCGCCGGGGTTTGCCCACATCTCTTCGTAGACGTCCTTTGTTCGATCCGGCCAGGGCTGATAGGCAGATTCGTTCTGAACGAGATAGACGTGGGTGAAGAAGGCCGTGTGAAACGCGATGCGCCAGGTGTAGCGCGGATAGGCGCCAGCGGTCCAGAGATCGTCGGGGCACTTTCGGACGCAGTCGGCCAACATTTCGAGACCTGCATGGTACTGCTCCTTCAGCGCGTTTCTAATATCCATGATTGGGGAGGCTACCTTTCACCAAACGCCATATCACGGTCGGAACCTCGATGTCACGATTGACGAAAGTGAGCACTTCGAAGGGAATTATTTTCTGGCAAAGAAGCCCGTTAGAGGCTCAAAGATCATGAAAACGAGAACTCTTTTTCTGATGGGTGCGTTGGCGGCGGCAGCCTTTGTTTACGCTCAATCTCAACGCACTCTCATCATTAATTCGAAGACTGCTTCCACCGATGTCCGGGTTATTCAGGGCAAAGCCTACGCACCGATTAACGACGTCGCGAAAGCGCTTGGGCTCACTGTCTCCCTCAAAGGCAACCGGTATGAGTTTGTTCGACCGGGCGGAACCAACCAAATGAGCGGATTGTCCGGCAAGACGGGCGATTGGCTGTTCGATGGTGGTTGGCGATTCAAGGTGAACAAGGTCTACAGGACCGACACCTACATGGCCAAGAACGACTACTACGGTGAAAATGAATTCACCGCCGAAGACGGAAAGGAAGCCATCATTGTGGAGTACTCCTACCGAAACGGCAGCAAGGAGATTCAGCCTTTCTCCATCGGCAAAACGGCATTGGCTGGAAAGGATGGCGATTCTTGGACGCCGTATTCAAACGACTTCCCGTTCGATGGGAATCGGTATTTCTCGCGCGGAGTTCTGCCCGGAGCACAGGCCGATGGCGCCTTGATCTTCTTCGTCAAGGCTGGCTTTGAACCAAAAGATCTGGTCATGACGGTTGGTGATTTGGCCGGATATGACGATGCCGTCCGCCCCAAGAAACCGACCGTTTTCCGAATCGCCGTCGACCTCGAGTAAGTCTTCTCAACCACTCCCCCGCCCGCCCTCGGCATGTACAATCTTGTTGATGGGCGGGCTTATTCTTGAGATTGGTCAAACCGTATCGGCGAAGACCTCGTCCGGCGTACCTGTCGTTCTCCGAACTCAGCACGAAGCCTATCTGTTGGGTGCGCTGGCTCTGGCCGCGCCCAGAGAACTCGATCGCGAGAAACTGGCGAGCGAGCTATGGCCCCAATCTCCTAAAAGCTTGGCCCAGCAGAACTTCCGTCAGCGACTGTCTCAGCTAAGGAATCAACTGGGCGAGCGGCTGGAGTCTGACCGTACGGCAGTGAGCCTCAACCGGTCGGATTTCCAGTTAATCATTGATCAGAGCCGGTCGCAAGCTCCGGACTCTGCGCTGCGCAGATGCCAACAGCTGGTCGAGGTCTGCCTAATGCCGGAAGATGCGAATCGGCAGTACCTGTCCTTCGGCTGGTTGCGCAACCGAGCGGAAGAGGCCCTGGAATCCGCTCGACTCAATGTCCATCTTCCATCCTCGATATTCGATCAAGTCGCGCATAGGATCGGCGATGTTCGCCAACCTTTGGAATTCCGAGTTTTTCAAGCGGTCTTTGCGTGTTCGGGAACAACGTGCCAATCCCGTCGTTCGCCGCTTCTCAAGTTGATCGGGGACCTTTCCAATTCCCAATCTGCCGATCCTTTCCTGAAGGCTTGTCTCGGCTACCTCTGCCAACAGGCGGCAACCATTGCTCACTCGATGGGGCAATGGCAAAGAAGCATTTGCTTCGAACGTGAGGCGATTCGACACGCCAGTGACTCTTCCCAACCTTGGCGCGCGGATTGGTCGCGATTCCGACTGATTCGCAAACAGATCGACGTCGCCTTAACCGATCAAAACTATCGCGCTCTCAATCAACTTCGACTTGACTCGAGACTGAGTTCGGAACTGGAGTCCTACATCGACATGAACTTAGTGCACGCCCATGCCCTTCGCGGAGACTTCGGTTTAGCCACTCAGGCAGCGCTGCGGTGTCGCCAACGTTCCCAGATCAAGGAGAGTCCTGAATTGGAAGTGTGGCTGCATCTCAATGAAGCTCTCCTATCTTCACTCGCCGGCCACCCTCGCCAGGCGATCGAACCCCTCATCGAGGCGAGCCAAAAGCCCGTTGCTTATGCGACCGCTTGCTGGCAGTGGTCAGTCGCCGCTCAAGTCTTCGCCGCGCTGGGAGACGCCAAACGCACCGCCGAGTTCTTTGCCCTCGCCGAACGTGGCCGTATCGCCGCGGATCTCCATCTCACTCCCACAAATCACACCCTCTTCCACAGCATGATTTCTGACTTAGCGCAGCGAGCTCATGCGGGAGACTGGTTGGCCGCCACGTCCTCTGCCGAGCAGATTCCGCTCCTCGCCGCCCATGACTACTACGGGCAAAGCCTTAAGTCAGCACGGGCGGGCTAAATCAAAAGCCGTAACGCTCTAGTGAGTCTTCACGCTAAACTCGTCCAGAAAGCCTTCCTCATTTCTCCAGGTTCCTAGCTTTCCTCCAGCCGCGATCTTGACGACAAGTCCAACTTCTTTTCCTTGGTAGGGGGTCAGAGAATAGACGAGGCTGAGCCAGTTTTCTGCCGAAGGTTTGCCGCCCGCCGTAACGATGCGAGATGGGAACCACTGCAGGCGCCCATCGACGACGACACCCGCTTGAAACATAAAATCGGAACCCTCCGGAAACTCGAAAGGGTCACCTGAGAGAACCACGGAGAGATAGGGATCTCCTTGCGGGGGAAGTTTCACTTTACGAATGGCGAGGCAAGCGTCGCTAACGCTTGCCGGATGAAGCGCCAAAATGCCAGTTCGCCCCGGGTTGGGATTACCTGGATGTCCTCCCTTAGACTTCGGCACTTCAATCCACACGGGATGAGTCCCTGGCGCGGGGTTGAGAATACGTAGCCTGCTCAGATCCCGTTGGCTGTCGAAGGTGTTGGAGAGGATGCCCTCTGCATCCATGTCCGCAACCGTCTGGACCAAGTCTCGTTCGTAACGATCTGGACAGAGCGAGATTTGGGCTCTCTCCGCAACCGATGGCAGAGGCGCATGAACAAACCCTCCCGGGTCGTCTTGATACCAGTAGTGCACGGCTGCGTAATCCACCCAACAGCCGCCCTTGTCGACCAGCGCCTGCCACGTGGGGTTGCCTGTAAACGCTTTCTCCTGGGTCCAGTCGATGCTCCATTTCAAGGACTTTTCAAACCGGATCGGCGCAGAGTCGTGGAATCGAAAGACCGATAATCGTTGCAGCGAAAGATCGTCCACATCGACCAAGGTCATTCCCGCATGTTGCCCGGCGAATGTCTTCTGAAAGCCCCAGCTAAAAGTGAACGAATCTTCGGTGCCGAGGTAGTCGACGGCTCGCTCCCGACCGTCTATATCGATCTCGTTGTTCCCCTCCATCACCGTGTTAAAGGTGTCGAAGTGGGGTTCGTTCGTGACCAGGCTAAACTGTCGCCCCAAAATGTGTCCTTTCCCCTTGAGTTCAAGAAAGGTGTGCCGAGTGCTTTTACTCAGTTGAAATGCGTCGCGTCGGTAGGTGGCATGAAAGTAGCCGTATGCATCGTCCCAATGAGGCAGCTTTTCCCACTCGACAAAGCTGTAATTCATCGCGTTTCGGTCTGTGTCGTTCCTGAGATACACCCGGGCCCGCTGCTTAAACGGCATCGGAATATAGCAATTGTAGGCCCAGGGTGCGCACTCGATGAGGTTGCTGGTGAAATCCATTCCGCTGCCATTGCAGCCATCGCCAAAAAAGTCGGCTAACGGCGCCTGAACGGCCGGGGTTTTTGCTTCGTCGTACCAGACCTCCAACACGATCCCTCTTGCAAAAAGGTCCTTGGGATTGTGCCTCGTTGTATGGAGAGCGCGAATGATCCCCGGTCCCTTTAAATCGGCGACGAGCATTCGTTTGCGCGCATCTAGTCGTTCGAGATCGGGATAGCGGTCGTAGTTCCAACCCCCATTTGAAAATCCGGTCTGGATACCCGGCTTGATGCGAACCAGATCGGGGACTTGGGCATTCGAGACGTCGCTCGCTCCCTGAAAAAATAGCCACCCGAAGACCAGAGAGAACAGCGAATAGGTCAACGGGTGAACCTCTTGTTGAGGCGAGATAAGAATTGCATATGCAATTAAATTATATCTAGTTCTTAGGTCAATTTTGCATATGCTTTAAAAATAATGTGCCAAGGATTCAGGGAGCAGAAGAATTTAAGCGGCTCGTTTCGACTCTGGAACATCGTCGACCCGGAATTTCGCACCATGCTCATCAAACGAGACTCACAAAACAAGAATCGAAACTCAACAAGGGCCTACCAAGCTCGAACGAAAAACCGGCCGTCCCAAAATATGGGATCAGCCGGTTGGTAGCTGCCTCCTGAATCGATTTAGGAACTGACCGTCATGTCGTCCATTCCGATTAAGTCGCCATTCCCACCATTTCCAAGGATCACCATAGAGTCGAATCCGCCCTCCTCCGCCAAGTCCCAATCGAAGATCGTGTATCGATCATCTTTTACGATGGAATAAACCGAGAGGCCAACCTGGCTGCCATTCCGGTAGAACTCGACGACGGCAAATGTCGGATTGCTGGATATCGTCCTTTTTGAACTTGCCAGCATCTCAAAACTGGGAACTCGAAAGTAGCCCGTAATGTGATTCCAGGTTTGGTCGAACGTGATCACCACGGCTGCCCCATTTCCAAAGATTGCGTTGGGATTGCTGCGGGGCGGCAGAGAGCCAGGATCGGCAAGAATCGAACCGGCGCCGTAGGCACTGAAGGTGGCGTGTCCGCCAAAAGCAGAGAAACTGGAATAGCTTCCGGTGCTCAGCGAGTCGAAGTTCTCCGACAGTGACGACGAGGCTCCCGCCACGGCCGAGAGTGCTAGGATCGTAAGATGCAGAGCCATATTAACCTCAAGTACATTGAGTATATAAATATGGGTACTTTAAGACAAGTCCTTTTCTGCGATTTTGTGACTTGCCCCCGCATTGGGAAGAAGCATGGTGGTGAGAGTGGCTCGAACCAGTTCTTCGCCGTTTCCTGTGCCCGGCGCTGGCTCGCTGAGTGATCGAACCAGTTCCTGTAGATCCTCGATTGCCTGCTTCACCTTTAAAACGTTCTTTGGGCTCAGATACACCCGACTCCATTTGTAGGCAAGATAGTCTTGGAACGAAGGGTCAACATGGATCGCACGTTGAGCCGCTGCATGTTCGCGATCCGCCAACCTCATTTGACCACTGAAACGGTTGAGATAGAACTCAATCGTCTCCCAATCGTGATCTCTCATCACAAATCGAGTAATCAGCCCTTTGTGAGCATAGAGGGCCTCGGTTCGAGATCGACGCTTGCGTTCCCCAACTTGAATCAGTAACCCGACGCCAACCAGAGTCGCAACATGCTCGCCCACAGATGCAGGACTCTTTCCCAATTCGTTGGCAACTTCTCGGATTGCCAGCGCCTCGGTCGGCCAAAACGCGGAAAACACGTCTGAACATGGAACAGAACTCAGGGCCCTAACCTGCTCGGCATTCATCGGAAGCAGTTCTATTTGGCCGGGAAACTTCACTTCCATGTTATGTGGGGATATTCTACGGCATCCGTTCCATATCAATTGAGGTGCTAACTCAACAAAACGGAAGCTAAAATCTACCTCGTGCTCGATCTGCCCGTACCTCTTTCGACCCACCAACTCACGACCTTCAACTTGGAAACACGCAACAAGACAGCTTGGATACCAAGAGGAGCCCGCGTAACTTTGGGAGAGACAGAAGGTCCCGGCTACATCGCCAAGCTCTGGATCACCTTTCCGGGGTGGTTCTGGCAGCACTGGTCGACCGAATCTCCGGTCAGCCAAACCATCCTCAAGACACTGATCCTCCGCATCTATTTCGATGGCGCGGAAGAGCCTCAAGTCGCCGCCCCGGTCGGTGACTTCTTCGGCATCGGGCTCTGTGAAGTCGCAAATTACACCTCCGAGTACCTCGGCATGTCCAGCGGCGGCTTCTACTGCTCTTTCCCGATGCCCTTTCACCGCTCCGTTCGCATCGAAGTCGAGAACTTGGACGCCACCATCGATACCGTCGTCTTCATGAACGCGCTCTACCAAAGAGTCGCTGAACTGCCGGAGGACATCCCCATCTTTCATGCCCAGTTCCACACCGGCGAGAATCCGGGTACGGAGGTATTGCCGGTGGCAGAGGCACTTGGATCAGGCAAGTTCGTCGGCTGTGCGCTCTCATGCCAGGGCAAGGACTTCAACTACCTCTCCTTCCTGGAAGCGCCCGAGTACGTCTATGTAGACGACGATTGGAGTTCACCTCGTATCGTCGGGACCGGGCTTGAAGACTATTTTTTGGGCGGGTGGTATTTCCGAGAAGGCACGTTTGCCGGTCCGCACCACGGGGTGCCGGTGAAGGACACCTTGAACGCCTCCATCTCGATGTACCGAATCCATGATCGCGATGCGATCCACTTTGACGAACGGTTTCGGTTCACCTTCCAAAACCCCTGGGAGGCTGATCGGTTAAAGACGTTCCGATATTCGACCGTAGGCTACCTTTACCTTGATCGCCCCACCGCAGCCCCCGAGATACCCCCGGTTCAAGACCTGCTCTGTTGGTACCGCGTTCGAAACTGCGATCATCAGTCGATACCTTAGCTCCCGGGACTCTGCCGGTATGCTCGGTCAATGTTACAATCCCTCATTTGCTCGGTTGTACTGTTGGGGACTCTTCCGGCCCAAGGGCCGGAGCAGGGGCCTCCGGGCGGATTCCAGGGTGGGCGAGCTCGACAGGGGCGCCCGACGACACCCGCGCCAACGGGTGAAGCCACCCCTTCCGGATCTCCGAACATCGAGCTATCGCCTTCCATCACCAAACACACCATTAACCTGCCCAGTGGTCCGCTGAACTACACCGCGACCGCCGCGCAGATTCCGCTTCGAAACGATAACGGCGAGGTGGAATGCCGCATGTTCTACGTGGCCTACACCAAGGATGGCGAGGATGTGCGAAAGCGTCCGGTCACCTTCGCCTTCAATGGTGGCCCCGGTAGCGCCACGCTTTGGCTCCACATGGGAGCGCTCGGTCCGAAGCGTGCACCGATGAACGACGACGGCAGCCTGCCCAAGCCACCGTACGAGTCCGTGGACAACATGGAGAGTTGGCTCGATTTCACCGATGTGGTGGTCATCGATGCGCCCGGTACCGGCTACAGCCGCCTCGCTCGCCCAGAGTTGGCCAGCAAGTACTTCGGCATCCGCCAAGACATCTCCGCCTTCACGTCCTTCATCCGTGAGTTTCTTGGCGAGCACCAGCGATGGCGGTCGCCCTTGTTTGTGGCGGGAGAAAGCTATGGCGGGATTCGAGGTTCGGGTCTGAGCTACAGCCTCTTCCGCAGTGGCATAGCTCTCAATGGATTCATCAGCATCTCCGGCACCAGTAACTACATGACGCTGGATGGCATGCGTGGCAACGATTCCACCTACATCGGATTCCTTCCCTCCATGGCCGCCTGCGCTTGGTATCACCACAAACTTGGCTCTCGCTTCAAAACCGTCGATGCCTTGGTTCGTGAGACTCAGGATTGGATCGACAAGGAATACGCCTCCGCCCTGGAGCGTGGGGACAGCCTCTCCGCGAAGGAAAAGGACCATGTCGCTTCCAAACTCTCCGAATACCTCGGCTTGAGCAAGAAGTACTGTCTAGGTTCAAACCTCCGAATCACCGAGCGCGCGTTCTTCCGAGAATTGCTCCGAGACGAAGGAATGACGATTGGCCGATACGATGGCCGGTTGACCGGCAAAGAAGAGACGATGGTGGGTGAGCGGTCCTCTGGCGACCCCAGCGACGAAGCGACCACGCCTCCCTTCACCAGCACCGTCAACGACTACCTTCAGCGCGACCTCAAGATCGACACCACGATGCGATATCTCAACTCGGGCAACGTCCGACCTTGGGAAGAGCCGGAAGGCAGCTACGGCGAGACTGCTTCCGATCTCCGCAACTGCATCGCCAAGAACCCCACGTTCAAAGTGCTTTACTGCTGCGGGTACTACGACCTGGCCTGTCCCCTGAATGCGACGATCTACACCGTCAACCACATGGGACTGAACGATGAACAGCGCTCCCGAATCTCGTATGAGTACTACCCGGCGGGCCACATGATGTACATCGAGAAGTCGTCCCGCAAGAAGTTCCATGACGACTGTGCGCAGTTCGTCAAGGACTGCTTAGCTTCCAAGTAAAAGAAAAAGGGGGACGGCGCCAATCGGCCCCACCCCCCTTTTTCTTCTCGAAGCTAACTTATTGCTTCCAATCGGACGTGAACTTGTAAGTTCCTGATCCTACGGTATAGGTCATTGATCCAGACTCAATGGTTGGAGTTCCCTGAACATCGCTGATTACTTTTCCGGCACCTGAAACCGGGACCCGAATCTTGGCCCTGATGTTCGGCGGAATGACCACCGTCAGGTTCAGTTTGTCGCCAGAGATTTTCCAGTCCGTCGAGATGACACCGCGAACGCTGTTGTACGAAGTCTTCGCATACGTCAGCTTGGGGTCAATCTGCGGAGCGATGGTGATTGTCTCAAATCCCGGAGTCTCGTAGTCGATACCGCCGACCTGAGCGAATACCCAGCCCATGACCGCACCGTAGGCGTAGTGAGCAAAGGAGTTCATTCCCGCATCCTGGAACCCGCGCTCGGGAGTCCAGCCATCCCAGCGCTCCCAAATAGTGGTCGCGCCGTTGACGATCTCAAATCCCCAGCTTGGGAAGGTGGTGTTGTGGAGCAGCCGGAAGGCAACATCGTTGCGACCGATCTTGCTCAAGACCTGCATGAGGTCTCGGGTGCCGACGAAGCCCGTCGAGAGGTGCCAACCGCGCTTCTCAATATCCGCCACCAATCGGTCGGCGGCTTTTTTCGCCATGTCGGGGCTCAACAGGTCGAACGCCAACGCCAGCACATATCCGCACTGGGTATCGCCCTTGACCACGCCGTCTGCCGACACATAAGCTTTGTTGAAGGCCGCTGCCACGTCATCGGCTAGTTTGCCGTACTTGGCCGCGTCTTCGGTCTTACCCAGCACCTTCGCCGCTTGGGAGACCATGCGGGCGCTGGCTGCGAAGTAGGCCTCGTAGATGACTTCGTTCGGGGTGTTAGCATTGATGCTCAGCCAGTCGCCAAAGCAGTGGAATCGGGCCGGGGGCAGCAAGTCTGCGGTGCTACGGTTCTTGCAGAAGTCCACGAACTTGGCCATCTGCGGATAGTGTTCACCCAGCAATCGCTCATCGCCGTAGACGTTGTAGATGGTCCAGGGGCAGATAACGCCGGCATCGGCCCAAGCCGGTCCGCCATCGCCTTCGGCGACCTTGAGCGGAGCAACCATCGGGAATTGACCGTCGGCTCGCTGGGCGTCGTCCAGGGCTACCAACCACTTGCGGAAGAACGACTGAACGTCCGAGTAAGTCGTGGCGGTTCGGATGTACGCCTGTGCGTCACCGGTCCAGCCCAATCGCTCGTCACGCTGCGGACAGTCGGTTGGGATGTCGATGAAGTTCATCTTCTGCGTCCACCAAGCATTGAGCGCCAGGCGGTTGATCATCGCATCCGAAGTCTCGATCGATCCGACTTCGGGAGTAGAACTGCTGATGGCAAGGGCCGTAACCGTATCTGCCGAGGGCTTGGACTTGAGGCCTTCGATTTGGATGTATTGGAATCCGTGGAACGTGAAGCGAGGCTCCCAGATCTCAGTTCCATTACCCTTGCAGATGTAGCGATCGATGGCCTTCGCGCCTCGAAGATTAGCGGTGTAGATCGTGCCGTCTGGGTTCAGCTTTTCGACATAGCGAAGGACAATTTCCTGACCTGGCTCACCTTTGACCTTCAACCGAGCGAACCCGGCTAGATTCTGGGCGAAGTCCAGGATATAAACCCCCGGCTTGATCTCCTTGATCGTCTTTGCCTTGAGTTCGTCATAGACTCGAACCGGATCCCCCGGGAACGCTTCCACCTTGGCGGTGATGTCGCTCACCGAATACGGCTTGACCCAGGTCGGATTCAGGTAGCCCGGCTTGTCCCACCCGACCGCCTCTTTCTGAGCATCGTAGGTTTCGCCCATCAAGAAGTCCTGCTCGGTGGTTGCGCCAAGACCAGCGCTCCAGTTTTCGGAACTGGCGACGGTTTCCTTCTCGCCGTTGTTGTACTCCAGGTTCAACTGAACGCGAACGCGAGGCTTATCACCGTAGTGAGATCGGCGACCTCCGTAGCCGACGTAACCGGAGTACCAGCCATCGCCCAGCATCGCGCCCACCGCATTGGCTCCGGACTTGAGCGACTTGGTGACGTCGAAAGATCGGTAATAGACTCGCTTATCGTAGTCGGACCAGCCCGGAGTGAAAAGATCATCGGTGACGCGCTGCCCGTTCAAGTGCAAGTCCACCAAGCCAAGCGCGGTGACGTAAGCCGTCGCGCGCTTAAGACCGCCCTTCACATTGAAATCGGTTCGGTAGTAGGTGGCGGGTCGCACGTCCATCTCGCCAGGACGTCCCCACGGATTGATCCCATATTCACCGACAACTTTGACCGGCCGACCGCTCTCGTCGCGCCACTGATCATCCGTCACCACCGCCGTTGGGGAACCGGTACCGGTGTCGAGAGAAAGCTTGCCCACCACGCCCGCGGCGCCCTTTTCGGTGTTTTCGGCGGTGATCGAGATCAAATTGTTGCCTTCGTCGAGGAACGGCTTGACATCGACCTTAACCGGTCGCTTCCAGGCATCTGTTTGGCCATCGCTTCGGGCGACTTCTTTACCGTTAATCGAGAGGACAAACTGATCGTCGGCGGTGAGGTTGAAAATGGCGCTGCGGATGCCCACCACGTTCGTGACATTGATCCGGCGCTGGAAGGTCTGCTTGCCCATCGGCGCATCGGCAGGAGTACCCGCTTGCCAAATCCAGGAAGCTCCCTTGAACGCGCCCGCCCCTTTAGAAGGAGCGTCGATGGCGATCCACTGCGCCTTCCAATCGCTCGGCTTCATGAGACCGGTCGAGAACGTAGCCGGCTTGCTCCAACCCGAAGCGTTACCCGCCTCGTCCCAAGTCTCGACCGACCACCAGCAATACTGGGTGCTGCCGAGAGGCTTTCCGGCATAGGCGATGCCGTAGGTGTCATCGGAACCGACCTTTCCGGAATCCCAAAGGTCTGCTTTCCCTTCTTTAAGCAGGCTGGGCTCGGAGGCCACTAACACACGATAGGCCGTCTGAAAAACGTTTCGAGGACCGCCAGCTTTGATCTTCCAACTTAAGACTGGCTGGGGACGATCAATACCTCGGGGTTCGGTAAGGCTCTCAACTCGTAGCTCAACGGGAACGGCATGCCCGGCGGCGGAAGCCAACGAAAGAGCGATAGGCAAAATGGTCACGCCCGCATTTTACGCCGCAAGACGTCAAGGTTCAACCTAATTGGTGGCAAGCGTGAGTCGTTCCAGTTCCTCGCACACCCATTGACTCAATGTGCCCGCCGATTGTCCCTTGAGCGGATTCTTTGCGATTTTGACGTTGTCAGGATCAATCGACATGATATCCCGAATCAAATTCGCTTCCGCCGGCGAGCAAGAGTGCTGCAAGATCGCGCGATGATCGGCATTAGCGTGGATCACGCATCGCGCGACATCCTCTCGTCCCAGTAGCTTAAAAGCTAGAGCCGCATAGTCCACCGCGATTTGATTGAACCGTAGCATGCCTTCTCGAAGAGTTCCAGACACACCGGCAATCAGAAAATCCAAACCTTCCTTCCGCTCACCCAGAGCGACCAATCCCAAACCTAAAGGAATCGGGAATACAACCCGACCGACCGGGATGCGATCCGTACCGGCAAGCGAATGACGGCCATGTTCTACCGCTGCCTCCCATTGTTGCTGCACGGTACAAACGAAACTCAGATTTCCGTGAGCAACCGACTTCGCCGCAACGATCTCGTCCTCGTCGGAATCGCCAATCTCGCGGATGACCTCCAGGTAGGTTTTTTTGGCGCCTTCGAAATCCAGGAGGTGCCATTGAATCCCCGCCATTCCGATCTTGGTGCGCCACATCTTCACCCACTGACCTTGCTTTTGGAAGGCCTCGGTGGATCGTTGAATGAAGGCTTTTGCTTCGTCGTAGCGACGCTGCTCAAAGAACATAAATCCTTTCGTATTAAGGACTTGACCGTGGTAAATGCTTTCGGGAGTTGTATTGGCCAATACGAAGTCGCTCCACCGATGGCCAACCTCGAATTCGCTCGACCAGCTTGCGATGGTGGTCGTCTGAGCGGCGACAGCGATTCTCTCCTCAGAGGCGCCATCCGTTTGATCGAGTGCCAGAGTCAGCAAACTCAACGTGGTGCGAGGATGGGCCATGGCCGCCGGTTGCGCACATTCGTGTGCCAGCAAGCTTAGCGCTTCCGTTCGGTTAGCTTTGAGGCTGGATTCAAACATGCGGGCTAGCAAAAGCAACTCACTTCGTGTCCGAATCAGATCTGGCTTGGGAATGACTTCTAGAGCGTTCGACTGGATGGCTTTCACCATTTTCTGAAGCTCTTTCGGCATCTCTATTCCCAGGTCGCTTCGGTAGTTATCGACGGCCGTCTTCGCCAAAACCATTGCCCCCGCCTTGCCTTTAAGCTGAAATTCCAGTCGGATGGCATGTTGCAGCGCCTCCGCGTGATGAGGGGTTATTGTCAGCACCTCCCGCCATGTCTCGGCGGCAAGTTCCAGATCGCCGTTTGCTTCGAGGTGTTTGGCCAGTTCGCCTCCAACTTCCGCAGCCTCAATCTCCATCCTTGGCCGCAGCTCGTCCAGCCACTCGAATTCCCATCCTTCCAAAAGCGTTCTTCGACGGATTTGCCACTCTTTTCGAAATGCATCCAGGCCATCTGGGCGATTCGCCGCAAGGAGGAATGTTCGATGCAACCTTTCAGACTCGTCCAGATCCGTTCCCACCATGGCAGGATCCAGACGTAGCGTTTCACCCTCGGCGATGATGGGGTAACCACGCGGCAAGGACTTCTTCACCCGATGAAGTGCCGTTCGAAGGCTCGTCATCGCCGCCGAGTGATCATGCTCGGGCCAAAACTCCTGAGCGAGCGACTTTCTAGAAACGGGGCGTCCCTTCTTGATGGCGAGGTAGGCGATAGTTGCCGCCGCCGTCCGCGCCGGGAAACTCACAAGTTCCCCGTCGTTCTTTCTCATTTCAAAAGGGCCAAACAGCCTGACAAAATACAGCCGGTCTTCCACTGGGTAAAAAATCCCAGGGGAGTCGGCGCCAAGCCATACCCTCCCTGTTATGGGATCTATCAGCAGAATACAACTCCTTTCTCGGGGTTAGCGTGACAAATCGCAATAAGATTCGTCCAACCGAGAAAAAGTGGTCCAGGCATCCAAACCTGGACCCATTCTTGGAACGGAACCTAGCCGATGGAAGCCTTTACTTTGCGACGCCGCACCATGGCGATCAGGCCGATCCCAATGGCTGCGCAAGAAGTAGGTTCGGGAACTGCCGCCAGATGACTTTGCCCCGAGCCGATGACCTGACCGTCTGAGAATGCCATGACGGTAAACGAGTCGTTCAGGTCAAACCACGCTGAGTCTGTAAAACCTCCTGGGCCAAGAATGTTCATGGCCTCTCCGTCAAGGAAGGTCGAGACGCCATCTAATCCTGGTTGAATAATCTCCCAGTCCTGCCCGGAGGTCGCGAGTTCGAGGTCCGAGATCAGTTGCTCTTCCAATGTCGTCGGAAAAACAGTGCCCCAAGCGATGTGGTTCACCAGCGAAGCGGCGTTGTTATCCATCATCAGCACCACGTGCTTTTGCCCTTCCGGGTCTCCGGGAAGGTCCTGAACGATTCCGATCAACAGCGCCGAGGTTTTGGGTTCAGGGGAAGGAAATGGATTGTTTAACGTCGTCGTGCCATTTCCGCTTGCTTCAAAGGCCCAAGTGAGGCTACCGCCCCCCTCCGTCTTTTCGCCCATCATGATGTTGGTCACGGGGCTGCCGAAATCCAGCGTTACATCGTAGCTCGTGAGGTACTGAACTTGAGCGCTTGCCACCGTCGCCAATGCGCCAAGTAATCCAAAGATCGATAATTTGATCAAACCTTGCATTCAATGTCTCCTTTGCAGCGCTGGGGCGACACACCCCCTAGCGATACAAATCGATTGTCAACGTCACCCGTGACAGCACCGTGACAGGTCTTTTGGCGGAGTCTTTGAAACTCATAGAATCGGCAGTTCGTGATTAGCGTCTGTCATTCAAGCGCAAATCAGCCAAGGAGGGATAGGCAGATTGGGGAGAAATCGGGAAGCTACGCCTCACGATGTGGGAGCAAGGATCAAAAGCGGCCGTCTGAGCCGAGGACTAAACCAAATTGAGTTGGCAGAACAGGCCGGGGTCCACCGGACGGTGATTGCCAGAGCCGAAGCGGGCGGGGTGTGTCGTCCCTCCTCGCTCAAGAAAATCGCCAAGGCACTTGGCGTCACCTTGACATGGCTCAATCGCCCCTTCCTCGGTAAAGAGCCTTACCGAGCCGATCACCTCTGCAACACCCTCTGGGTAGCCACCAACCCAAGTTTTATCCGCCGAAAGGGCCTCGTTACGCCGGAGGCGCTGATGGATCCCAACGAGCGGCACCGACTCGGGGCTAACAAACTGGCTAATGCCTTTGTTCGCGTCCTCAACAATGACCTCCCCGGGGGCCGTCTTCACGCGCTGATCGTCGAGAGCTATCGCCGTGAACAAGACCCCATCTCCTTCCCGGGTCAGATGTTTTTGTACGTGATCAAGGGGCGAATTCGCCTGTGGGTGGACAACGAACAGATCGATCTCTGTGAGGGAGACACCGTCTCTTACTGGGCAGACAAACCCAATCTGTACGAGGCCATCGGAACCCCCGACGAACTTCCTGCCACGGTATTGGAGGTCTTCTTGGACCTTTCGGATCAAGAAGTGGCGCTTCGAGATCAGTTTTAGAGGGCGGTGACCCCTCGCCCTCTCGCTTTGTCTAACCCTCTTTCTTCAGTTCGTCGATGAGAGGGCAGACCTTTTCTTCGGGCAGGTATTCCTTGCTCCAATGTTCAATCGCCTTTAGAATCGGCTCGATCGCCTGTCCAACCGCGGTCAACTCGTAGCTGGTGCGTGGTGGCATGGTGGAGTGGATGGTCTTGGTCACCACTCCCGATTCTTCGAGCAAAAGGAGTCGTTGGGAAAGCGTCGTCGCACTGACGCCCTCCGCCTTTCGGGCCAACTCGTTAAAGCCGCACGGTCCCTTCAGAAGTTGGGACACGATGAGCATGACCCACTTCTCTTGCAGCAGGAGGACCCCCTTCATAAGGTGTTTGGACCCGCATTCGGTGGTCTCGTTCTCGCTCATCGCAACCTATTCTACGTTAAAGAGTAATCCACTTCAGACTTTAGACCGATCATTTTTATATATCACTACATTTTTTGTAGTGATGCAAAGTATGATGCGTATATCAAATCTGGAGAAACCATGAAAGCTAGATTCGCAATCGCACCCTTAACCCTGGCCCTCGGATTCAGCGCCTACGTCGCCTTCCACCCCGGTCGAGCCTTTGCCGAGCCCCGACTTCCCCACCTGGTCGCTGCCTCGCCCTTCCAAGAGAGCGGTAAGTACACCACCGACCCTGCCCATACCAGCGTTGGATTCGAGATTCAACACCTCGGAATCTCTAAGGTCCAAGGTCGATTCACCAAGACCGAGGGCCACCTCGATGTGAACCTGAAAGACCTGACCAAGTCTAGCGTTGAGTTCAAGGTCCTCACGGATTCTGTGGACACCGCCGTCACCCCGCGGGACAACCATCTTCGCACCCCCGATTTCTTCGACGTAGCCAAGTACCCAGAAATTAGCTTCAAGAGCACATCCATCCGAAAGTCCGGTAAGGGCTACATCGCCGATGGCACCCTGACCATCAAGGCCGTTTCCAAGAAGGTCTCGATTCCGTTCAAGCAGTACGGTCCCATCACCGATCCGTGGGGCGGTACCCGAATCGGAGTAGTTGCCGATCCGATCACCATCAATCGTCAGGACTACGGCATCGCCTACAACGACAAGCTCCCTGACGGAACTCCGGCCGTGGCCAATGAAGTCACGATCAAGCTTTCTTTGGAAGCCACCAAAGACAAGTAAGTCTCCGTTTCCTCACGGCTCCCACCTGAAGTTGGTGGGAGCCGTTCTGTTTTTGGGGTCTACTGAGTTGGTTGAGCGCAAGACAAGAAATCGAAGAACTCACGCGGAGGCTCCTGCCCCGCAACGCCTTTGCCCTCGCCGCTGGCGCTCGAAAGGGCACCGCGCAGATCTTTCGGCGTCGTGGCATGTCCGATCCGGTTTGGGGATTGATCGAACTTTATCCCCACGAGGCCGCGCTCATGGTCACGCCCTTAATGCGGCGGCTGCACAACATCCGCCAAACCGCCTTCGCGTTTTACGCCCATCCCGGCGCCTCCCACGACCGATATCTACACTCTCTCGGCGTGATGCACCAGGCCACCGAGATGTGGTACCACCTGCGCCGATACCACCCCGAGCAGTTAGAGGAGCACGGACCTCACTTCTTTCTCCTCAGATTGGCGGCGCTGCTCCACGACGTAGGTCACGGTCCGTTTTCCCATTCCTCCGAAGGCTTCTTCAAGTTCCTGCCTGATCTGACCGACCTTCGGGCCGAACTCGCTGAAGAACTCAGCGTTCCCTTATACAAAGTTGGCGCGGCCGAGGCGATCTCCGCCACCATCGTTCTTTCCCCTGCCTTCCGGGAGTTCTTTGCCGCCTGTGCGGAACATAGCGAAGAACCACTTGGCGAAGTCTCTTGCGAAGAGATCGCTCGGTTCTTCTTCGGCCTTACCGCCGACCCCGACCGCCCCTGGTTGCCCAAGTTAATCAGTGGAAGCATCGACGCCGACAAACTGGATTATCTCCATCGCGACGGAGACTTCGCCGGACTGGAAACGGCAGTCGATATGACCCGGCTCTACTCCAACCTCCGCCTTTCCGAAAACCGCCTAATCGTGCTTCGCGACGGGCTCAGTTCCGTTTCCGACCTTGCGGAAAACCGATTCAACCTTACGGCGCTGATGTACAGCGAGCCACAAAGCCAAGTCGCGGAATCGATGTTTCAGCGGGCGATCAAGCTGGACGGCAAGCGGGCGGACACGCGGCTGAAATCGACGGCCTCTTACTTCGAATTTGACGACGCCTCCATCAGCGCCTACCTTCGGTCTTCCGGCGATCCGTTGGTCCGCGATCTGGCGTGGCGCATTCAGTACGGTCCACTGTTCTCGGTCGCCCTCACGCTCTCTCCCCCTCTGCTAACCCGCCAAGCGAAGCGTTTTGGACTCGAACGTGACGCCGCTGATTGCGCGGCGCTCATGGATCGGCTTCGCGATCGTCACCTCCAGACCGAACTAGAAGCTAAGATCGCCCACCGTGCCAAGGAACTCTTGGTCGAGCGGTCCATCTCACCTATCGCTCAGGGATTCGATGGCGCGGCGATTTCGTTCGATGAACGGATGGTTTCCATCGTGATCACCAAGCCCCTTAGCTTCCAAGAGTTGGGCGAAGAACCGATTCTGGTTCACGGGCAAGAGTTTGCCGAGGAATTCGCGGTTCCCGTAAACGAGCTTTTAGCGCTTGAAGAGCGAAGGCTGGCCTACCGGCAGCGACTCTGGCGGGGATTTATCGTCACCCATCCCGACTTCATGCCCTCGGTGAGAGATGCCACCCTCGAAGTTCTTCACGAACTAATGGCTTAAGAAGGAGCGCACCTGCTATCTAAAGGTGCGCCCCTTGAGAAGTGTTTAACGAGGCTCGTTATAGATCCCGAGTTCGGCGATGTGCGCCGTGTTCTGCTTGGGATCGTTGTGGAAGAACAAGCGAACGCGCTCTGCCTTCACCTTTGGAATCGCGTGGATTTGGACGCGGCTGGGGGTGTTGCCACTTGCCAGATCAACCCAGGCCTTGCCATCCCAGTACTGCCACTTGTAGTCGGTGATCCGACTCTTCTGGTAGTCGTGGAACTTGCCCACCGGTTCAACGAGCACAAGCGTGTTGAACTCGGTCGGCTTGGGGAGGGTGATCTCCAGCCACGCGGGCTCATCGTTGTTGTCGGCGTACCAAGTGGAGCCGAAATCGCCGTCGTTGCTCAGATCCGGGCCAACGGTATCCGGATAGCTAGATGCGTGGATCGGGAGGCCCGTCGCGAGGTTGGTCGTGGTAATGACCACCGACTCATCAATCTTCGGCGCCGGGCCGGAGTGTTTCCACGCCTTACCGATCTCCGCGAGTCGCGCGACGATGTTCGGCGCAAGTTTGCCCTCCCGGTTGGGAGCCGCATTCAGGATGAGGTTACAATAGCGCTCGTTCTGCGGAACCAACCACTCATCCACCACCTGTTTCACCGACTTCAGTTCCGCATCCTTGTCGCTTTGCTTCCAGAACCAGCCATCGGTGAGGGTCACGCAGGACTGGGCGGGGATTTTGCTGTCGTTCGGCAGCTTCTGACCAGCGTTTTGCTCGAACGCCTTGATATCGCTGTAATACAGGGCCGAAGACGGATACTGGCTGGCGTTTAACTCCGAGATCACGCAGTTGGGCTGGAGTTTCTTCACCAGTTGATAGATCTCGTCGAAAGGAATCTCGGTGTACGTGATTCGGCTCCACGGCGCATCCCACCCGTCGAAGATCAGCATATCGATCTGGCCGTAGTTGGTCAGTAGCTCGGTGAGCTGATCCTTGATCAGTTTGATCTTGGCCGGGGTGACGTTGTGGTGCCGAATGTCGTTGCGCAGATCGAGAATCGAGTAATACAGCCCAACCTTGAGCCCTGCCTTGCGGAAGGAGTTTACGTACCGGCCAACCACATCGATCTTCTTGGGGGTTTGCAGGATGCTGGCAACCTTGGTCTTGGTGGGCCAAATCGGGAAACCGTCGTGATGCTTGGTGGTCAAGCAGCCGTAGGTCATGCCTGCCGACTTCGCGGCGGCGGCCCACTGGTCGGTATCCAGATTCGTCGGATCGAAGGCCGAGACGGGACCATTCGGATCGCCCCACTCACGGTCTTGGAATGTTGCCATGTTGAAGTGGATGAACATGCCAAACCGGAGGTCGATGAACTCTTGTTGGAGTTGATGAAGGGACTTCGCTGGAGTCGTAGGCTGGAGGGTGAGCGGCGGGAGCTCGGATGAGATTGTCATAGAAACGCTAGCCATGGCGGCCGCGCCGAGCAACAGTCGCCAGGAACCATGGAAATTACGCATTGAATTAGACCTGCTTTTGGATCGCCTTGTCACCCGCATTGGTGATTGGACTCCAAAAGTGTATCGAGACTGCCCGCTAAATTCGGATGGGTCTGAATTGAAATTAGTGGTATAAAATCGCAGTGGCATTTGAAGGATGGGATCGACTTTATTGGGATATCTCCTTGGAAAATCCACCTGAGGTGGTCTCCATCTCTACGAATATCCACGGCATCAAGCCCATCGACCGATACCGGCTGCCCGAGCTATGGAGCCTCCATGTATACGGCTATCTGGGGCGACTCATTGTCGATGGAAACGACCTCCCTATTCGCCCTGGCTATGTCAGCATCGCTCCTCCAATGACCATCATGGAGTATCACTACGTGGGTATATCCACCCACATCTACGTCCACCTGCGACTGCCACCCCCCGGCAACGGCCCATTAAGAAGAATCCGCGCCATGCAGGACTTGGGAACGGGCTATAACGCCCTTTACAATCAACTCGCCGAAGTGATCCCGCATTCCCGCTCTGAACCAGCCCGCGTAAACGCTCGAGTCTGGGACGTACTCTGGCAACTCAGCAGCCGAACGGAAGACGACGAGCGGGAATCCGCCATTCATCCCGCCGCCAAAAGGGCAGCGGAAATCATCGAGCGAAATCTGGTCAAGGCGCTAACCGTGTCCGATCTGGCACAAGACGTCGGGGTTTCTTACAGCTACTTGGCCCGGCTGTTTCACGACGCCTACGGAGAATCCGTCGTCGGGTTTATTCGGAAACGACGAATCGAACGTGCCGTCCACCTGATTGAACGAACGACTCTCCCCATCAAAACCATCGCCGCCTCCGTGGGGATGCCCGATCTGCAATATTTCAACAAGACGATGCGGTCCGAACTCGGCGCTTCTCCCCGAGAGATTCGCCGCCGATACATGGGGCAATAACCTCCGTACTGGAACCAATTACCAGACTTTCAGAAGTCGAAAAAATGTGTTGTGTCGCGACATATCCTGTCGTATAGTATTGTGTCGCACCTCTAGGTATAACCCTCGGTCCAAGGCTACAGGGTGTGTGGCTTGCCATCTATTCCGCAATCGAACGCTTGCGGCGACAAGGAGAAGGACCCCAAATATGAACTGCACTTATCCCGTTTCCTCCCATAAGAAGAACGCATTTACATTGATCGAGCTGCTCGTCGTCATCGCCATCATCGCGATCCTGGCGGCCATCCTCTTCCCGGTTTTTGCTCAGGCAAAAGAAGCGGCGAAGAAGGCTAGCTGCCTGTCTAACCTCAAGCAAATCGGGCTGGGCACGGTGATGTACGCCGGCGACTACGACGATACGATTTACCCCATGCAGTATGCGAACGTAGACGGAGCCAACTCCGGCATGCGAATGTGGTTCGCTGAGTACAAGTTTGCAACCAGCAAATGGGACATGACCGGTGGATTCGTTCAACCCTACATGAAGAATATGCAGATCACGGACTGCCCTTCCGCAAGTGGAGTTGCCAAAACCGCCACGGGAATTCCAGTGGCCTATGGTGTGAACTGGTACATCTTCTTCGATTACACCAACTTCTTCAATCACACAACGGTCTACACCTCGGTCGACTTGCCTGCTGAAACCATCTTGATGGCAGATACGGCAAGCTTGAGCGGTTCCACACTGGTAAGAGACAACCTCCTGTTTTCCAACAGCGGAACCAACCATATGCACGCCCTCCATGGCGGCGAGCAAGCCAACGTAGCGTGGTTAGACGGTCACACCAAGTCGGCCAAGCCTTACTATCACCAAGTCGATCAGACGGGCGCCACCGCTGCTGCGCTGAAGGCCAACAAACTCGGCGATCTTATCAAGGGCGGCAAGGATCCCAGCTCTCCGACGATGACGTCTCGCGACGAGTACTACTACCTCTTGCAGAAGCCTTATTAGGCCCTGCGGCAGGCTCCCAACCTCGACGGGAGCCTGCCTTTCCGACCTTTGACTGTGCACTTTCGCAAGTCGATGTAAAATACTTCCGGCAAGGTGAGTCGAATGATGGCAATTCCGCCGTCTTCACCATATGTCCGCCCCCTTGTTGGCCATCTGACGGCGGACACCCAAGTACGTGGAGCATGAGTAAAACAACAGCCGAACCCTCACTGACGAGTCTCCTCAAAGGAAACACCGGCGTTCTGATTCTTTCGATCCTCAAAGAAGGCCCTAGCCACGGATATGCCATCTTTTTCGAAATCGCTCGACGTACCAATAACGTTCTACAGTTCAAGCAAGGCACGGTCTACCCCTTGCTCCACGCGCTGGAAGATGAAGGACTTATCCAAAGCGAATGGCAGGAGATGGCTCCTGGTAACCGCCGACGCCGTCGGGTCTACTCAATCACGGATGCAGGATTAACCGAGCTGAACGAAAGGCTCGATGCTTGGCGCCTATTTAGTCAGGCAATGATCGATGTGACCGGAGTGGAACCCGTTGGAAAGCGATCTTGACGTCCAAACTGAAGCGCTCGATCCTCGTATAGAAGCCTATCTCGAAGAGCTTCATTCGCGGCTGTGGAAAGTCGTGCCCGAAGCCGAGGAATCCCGGCTCCTTGAGGAGACAGCCGACCATCTCGATATGATTGTCGAAGAGTTTGGCGGCGATGTCGAGTCCGTAGAACTCGCCCTGAACGAATTCGGCTCGCCTGGCACCCTTGCCGATCAGTACATCGAGACGTGGTACAACAAGCCTTCCCGATTAAGTTGGCTCGAACGCAAATTAGGTCCGGGCAATGTTTGTGTCTTGGCCCTCTTCGGTCTCGCCGATCTCGCTTACTGGGCAATTCTTCAATTCCGGGTCTTTCTTCCCGCCAATGCCGCCATCCGACTCCCCTGGAGCCCTGCGGAAATCCGCCAATATTTCCCTGAGCCGCTCCCTTTCCCTGATTTCTCCGTTCAGTTTCTCCTCATGACCGGAATCCCACTTCTTGCCCCGCCGATCCTGGGCTGGATCGTGGGAAGAAAGATTCCTTTAAGACCTCAATTTCATGTCTACTCGGTCATGATGCCTTTGATCATTTTCAGCTTCATCCTGGGCATCTTGCTTCTTCCGGTCACGGACGGCCTGATGTTCGCCATCGTCCAAGCCGTGTACTGGCTGCCCATCGGTTGTGGAGCAGCTGCTCTTTCCTCCCGATTTGCCGCAAGGGAGCGCAGAAAGCAAGCGGCCTTGAGAGACGCCTGGAGCCTGCCCCAATGAAGCGCCGCGCCTTCACGCTAATGGAGCTACTCGTGGTAGTGGTGATCATCGGCCTTTTGGCGGCCCTTCTTTTTCCCGTATTCGCCAAGGCAAAACAAGCGGCGCAGAAGGCAACTTGCATCAGCAATTCTCGAGAACTAGCTCTCGCCTCCTTGATGTACATGCAAGATCACGATGACCACCTATTTCCCTACGGATACTGGGAAGGCTCAACGTATCGAACCTGGTGGGGAGACCTGATGACGGGCAAGCCAGATTCCGGGCTCATTTTTCCGTACACCAAAAGCGGACAAATTCGGGCCTGTCCCGGCGCCATCGGCCTAGATACGGGCGCTAGCTACCGGTACATCATGGGCTACGGGATGAACTTTCGAATCTTCTATGCCTATCCGCCGGAGTACGATACGGCGGAGTTCCGCGTAGCCAGTGGACAGGAAGCCGAACGACCGGCGGAAACACTTTTCTTCGCCGATACCGCCTTCTGGAACTCGGCCGCAAACTCTTGTCAAGGCACCCCTTGGCTGTTTGGCGACAGCAACACTTATCACATGCAGGCCCGCCACACCGGAGACGTAGCCAACGTGACGTGGTTGGACGGGCATGTAAGCACCGCTCATCTCACGTACCAAAACGGGAAATTTGACGATTCCAACGCTGTGGACCCCGCCACCCTTAAGGCAAACAATCTAGGAGATTTCCTGAAGTATCCTCGGGAAAACCCTTTCGCGTTGGTCGCAACGGAGCGAGATCAGTTTTACTACCTCTTCCGAAAACCACGTGGCCTTTAGCCTGCATATGGAAGCCGACGACTTCATATCGACCCCTGACGCCGTGTACGCAGACACCTTGCGCCATGCCATCCAATACGCGTTGACGCTGGCACTTAGCCAACGAGCCGAGTACTTCGATGCGGCGGTAGAAAACTTGGATTCGGCAAGGGACAGCGTATCTATTGCATGGCTCACCGTCACCTTCGCCGCCGTGTGCGGTCGAATGGACGCCGTCCGAACCGCGTGGCAGTGGCCCATTCTCGACAGCAGCTTCTACTCCGCCACCAGCAAGGCCACAGACCTGCTTGAAAAAAATGAGGACCATGACGCGGCCGTCCAACTTGGTGCACTACTCGTCGAGTTGAATCCTAATCATCCTGATGTGCGGTTTGACTACGCTGTTTCCTTGCGACGGGCAGGAAATCCGACCCAAGCGCTTCAAGAGATAGAAAGAGTCTTAGAGAGTGAGCCGAGAGCCAAACACGTTTTCTACACCCGGGGAAACATCTTCCGCTCCCTCGAGCGTTTTCATGAAGCGCTTTCCAGCTATGAATCTGCGCTCGAGATCGATCCGGACGATGTCTCCACTTTGAACAATTACGGACTCACGCTCTATGAAACGGGGCAAGCCGCCCGAGCTTGTGAAGTCCTCGAACAAGCAATCGACTTCGCGCCCGATGACGCCGTGCTATGGTCAAACCTCGGGAATGCCTATGAAGCCCTGGGAAATGATTCAAAGGCGATTCAGTGCCTAGAACTAGCCCATGTTTTCGACCCTGAATACGATGCGCCTCTCCAGAGTCTCGCCGCCCTCTACAAGCGCAGCCCGTCCCATCCAAATGCAGCCACGTTCCTTGACGCCTATTGGGACGGCGAAGAAGAATCTTGAGCGCTCTGGTCTCATCTACCGAGGTCGTGCAAGCGATCAAAGATGCTGCGATAGCCAACTATAGAGACCTCATCGACGCAGTCCTGACCGCGTCGCCATTCGTTGCCACCCCCGTGGATTCTGGCCGTAAAGCGGCTCTCAGTCAAATCTGGTCGCATTGGTCTCCCCGAGGGGACTGGTTCTTCGTTATTCACGAACACAATGTCTGGCCCAGTTCCAATCTGCCCGAGCTTCCGAATCTTCTTCGCTCTGCTCGGGGCTTATCTCCGATTGGCGACCAACAGTGCGAAAGAGGAGATCAGACCGAAGTGGACTACCTTAGATCACTTATCTTTTGTGGTCTCAGTTTCTACTGGACGTTTCTGGTGGTTTGGCCCGAGAGCCACCTCGTCTTTTACGGGCATCATGACGAAATCGTGGGAGCCTGGAGCAAAGACATCGTTGAGCTTAATCGGGCCATAGAAGACACTCAGCCCTACGCCAGACCTGAGCGGTCAGACTCCCACGAGTGATTTCCTCACCGTCCCCGGCGCTACACCGATTTCCCGCTTATATGCCCGAGAAAAAGCAGCGACGGAATCGTATCCCACTCGACTCGACACCTGCTCCATCGTCTGCCCTTGTTTCAGGTACTCCGTGGCTTGCATCATCCGCCATTGCGTGACAAACGAGAGCGGGCTGATGCCGGTGATCTCCGAGAACTTAACTGAAAACGCAGTGCGAGACATCGCGACTTGAGTTGCCAACTCAGCTACCGTCCAAGGATGATCCGGACGAGCGTGGATCAGCTCGATCGCTTTGCCTAGTTGAGGATCGAAGAGCGCGCAAAGAATGCTCAATTCGCAAATGTCCTCCCGAGCCTCGCGGTGCTTTCGTAGGTTCGTGCGGAGGAACTGAATAAAGAGCAATTCAAGAAGTCGGAATCTCACGAAAGCGTATCCTGGCTCCTGAGTCCTCACCTCTTCGCAGATGATTCCCAACACGCCCTGCAGCCATGCCGCCGTCGGCCCCACATCCCCTCGCAAGTGAACGAACGGCCCCAAGGCAGTCCCCACCGGCCCCGCCATCAGTCCCTCAATCGAGAAATCGACGGTCATGACCCATGCCGCATTCGGAGAGGTCGGCCCCTCGCAAAGCACCTTGCAGTCGATGATATGATCTGCCATTTCCAAATGGGGCTGGACCACTCGGTGCGAACCATCGTGGAGGACATGCTCGGTCTCACGGCTAATCAGCACGGCGTCGCCAGTGGCCAAAAGCACAGGTTCCGGTATAGCCGGAGACTCCAGCACGCAAGTGCCTCTTCGCACGATATACATCTGATAGTGCCCCTTCATTTCGGGAGTTCTATATCCCCAGGGCGGCGCAAAGCCATAGACCCCGCCCCCGTGGGACTTCAGATCTACCTTGCGAAGAACATTTGAAAGCGCGTCATCCATTCGTTCAACTAGTGTGAACGATAGAGCATGTTTTTTGTCCAATTAGACATAGAAAGTTCAGAAAATAGGCATCAATATTCATTTCATGGTTAACAGCAAGACCTACGCGGCAAGAACCGCCCGGCTGAACCAACCCGGGCATCTGTAGCCCGATTCCCGTTCGAATTCTCTTCCTTGCGGCCCGCCTGCGGGCGCCCGCCGCGCTGTCTCTCACCTCACAAGAAAAAGAAACCATGTCAAAACTCGCAAACAAAATCGCTCTCATCACCGGTGGTACCTCGGGAATCGGTCTGGCCACCGCCAAGGAATTCCAAAAGGAGGGCGCAACCGTCATCGTAACGGGTCGATCCGAATCCACCCTGAACTCCGCCCAAAAGGAATTGGGACCGGATGCGGTGGTCATCAAGTCGGACACTGCCAACTTGAATGACATCAAGAGCCTGATCGGTCAGGTCAAAGACAAGTTTGGCCGTATCGATACCCTCTTCGTGAACGCAGGCGTTGGCGCATTCGTGCCGGTCGAGCAAGTCACGGAAGAGCACTTTGACCAGCTCTTCGATATCAACGTGAAGGGCGCTTACTTCACCGTGCAGAACGCGCTCCCCCTCATCCCCGAGGGAGGCTCGATCCTTCTCAACGCGTCCACCGTCGTCCACTTGGGTCTTCCCGATGCCAGCATCTACTCAGCAACCAAGGCTGCCCTTCGCTCGTTCGGTCGCAGCCTGGCCGCTCACCTCGCCCCTAAGAACATTCGGGTCAACACCATTAGCCCTGGCCCCATCAAGACTCCTATCATCACTAAGTTGGGAATTCCCGAAGATCAGGTCGATGAGATGGCGGCCACTCTGGCGGCGGGAACTGCCTTCAAGCGAATCGGCGAGGCCCGAGAGATCGCAACGGTTGCCGTCTTCCTTGCATCCGACGATTCGACCTTCATGACCGGAAGCGAACTTTTAGTCGACGGAGGCATGGCCGACCTCTAAGCGGGAACAATCGTAGGACAAGGAATGTCCACAACCGTATCTCGTGCGCGACTTATTGTCGCGTGCCTTGCCGCCGCTCTGGTGATGGGCCGAGCGGCGGCGCAGGTCATCCCGCTTCCCCCCACCGATACGCTCGGAATCTCGATGGAGGGGTATCCCTATCCGTTTCCCGTCCAGTTCCTAGACTTGGTGAATGACGGGCAGGATGTGAGGATGGCGTACATGGACGTCGCCCCCACCGGCCAAGCCAACGGCAAAACCATCTTCCTGCTCCACGGCAAGAACTTCTTCGGCGCCTATTGGCGAGAGCCCATCGAAAAACTCACCGCCGCCGGATATCGGGTAGTCGTCCCGGACCAGATCGGATTCGGCAAGTCTTCCAAACCAGAACTCAACTACAGCTTCGATCTCCTCGCGAGCAACACCCTCGCTCTTGCCGACAAGCTCAAGATCGAAAAGTTCGCCGTCTTGGGTCACTCGATGGGCGGCATGTTAGCGGTGCGCATGGCCCGCGCGTATCCCAACCGGGTCGCTCGCCTGATCCTGGAGAACCCCATCGGCTTGGAAGACTATCAACAGTGGGTGCCCTCCGCCACGACCGAAAGCCGATACCGGTCCGAACTCAAACAGACTTCAGAAGCCTTTGGTAAGTACGTTGCCGGATACTACGTCAAGAAGAACAACGATTGGATCGAGCCGTTCATCAAGATCAAGGAAGCCATTTCCAAGAGCGCCGAGTACCCGCGTTGGGCGATGTCGGCGGCACTGACGACGCAAATGATCCTTCAACAACCCACCGTATACGATCTGCCTCACATCACCGCCCCAGCGCTCCTGATCATCGGACAAGAAGACCGAACCGCCGTGGGCAAGGCGCAGGCATCACCGGAAGATCAAAAGAAGCTCGGCAACTATCCTGAACTGGGACGCCGCACCGCAAAGGCCCTGAAGAACGCCAAGCTCGTCGAGATCCCGAACGTGGGTCACATCCCCCATTTCGAAGCTCCCACCGCTTTCTACAATGCGCTTTTACCATTCTTGGAGGAATGGAAAGAATAAACGCTTTTCTCGGACGAGTCGCGGAAGGGAGCACTGCCAATTAGGATCGGATGGAAGGGGTTTGGTGGCGTGCCAGGGATTCGAACCCAGTAACCCATTGGGGACAGATTTACAGTCTGCCGTGCCTCTCCAACTGCACCGTCACGCCGTCTGACACAGGGCATTCCCCCGGCAGACGACTAAAGGTTAGAGTCCGGCCGGAAAGCTGCCCGCGGTATAGGAATAGTCGCTTTCCATGATGATTTGATAGTACCTACTCTTTTCAGTCCCCGCTTGAGCATTTGGTCACCACTTCCACCGTTGGCGCAATCAAGGTAACGGAATTCAGTCCGAGAACACAACAAAGGGGCCTTTTGATCGCCCAAACCAACGGGGCCGAGCCATGCAATCATATTTTGCCCGTTCAGACGTTCCCTGCCTTGCGGAGATACTCCGCGAAGTACTCCGGCAGACCCGCTTCCACCAGCCGAGACGCCGCCAGTTCAACGTCGTATTCTAATCTGACTTGTTCCGTGGTGACCTCACCGCTTTCAATGGTCAGAACGCAATAACCCGCCCGAGGGTCCCCGTCCTTGGGGCGGCCCACCGAGCCGGTATTGATGAAGTGAACGTTATCCACCACGCGATGAAACGGGACGTGAGTGTGACCAAAAACGATCACATCGGCATGCGCGTCGGCGACGCCCCCGGCAGTGAATTGTCGAAGATAGCCATCCGAGCGGTTCTCGAACAGGTATTCCGTGGTCTCTCGGGGAGACCCGTGACAAAGGAGGACCCGTGAGCCCTCAATCTCGAATCGGATCTCTCTGGGTAATCCGCGCAGCCATTCTTTGTTCTCGTCGGTCGTATGATCCCGCGTCCACTGGAACGAGGTGTTGGACATCTCGATGTCAAATGGCTTAACGTAGTGACATCCGCAATCCGGTCCGTCGAATCCCACTCCTTCGTCGTAGTTGCCCAGGATAGTTGGGACGTTCATGCCTCGAACGACCTGTTCCACTTCGTTCGGTTGAGAGGCATAGCCACCAAGATCACCCAGGCAGTACACGCCATCAAAAGTTTGAGATTGAATGTGATCACGCACCGCTTCCATGGCCGGGAGGTTGGCGTGGATGTCAGAAAAAATCGCGAATCTCTTCATGGTTCAGGAACGGGAAATCTCCGTGAGGGCTTCGAGGAGTTCGTTGGGTGCGCCTTTTGCATGCTCTCGCTCCAACCGAACCGCTTCATATATCAAGGCGGCGATCACCGCGCCAATGCAGGGGCCAACAACATAGATCCAATAGTGAGGAAGGGCGGTCTCGGCGGCGAACAGCGCCGGGCCGAGGGAGCGGGCAGGGTTCATGGAGCCACCGGTGACGGCGCCCCCAATCAAGACGTTCATCACCACCGTTAAACCAATGGCGATGGCCGGCGCCGTGCCGGAAACTCGTCGGTCGGTGGCAACGGCGATGATGACGAACATCAGAAAGAAACTCAGCGCCGCCTCGGTTCCCAAGTTTCGTCCCAAGAGGTCGGGATTGGCCGGGATATGAACCCCATGGCCACCGCCGAAGAGAAGCGCAACCAGCGCCGCCGCCAAGATTCCCCCGGCCAATTGGGCAATCCAATAGGGCACAACGTATTTCCAGGGAAACCGTTTGGCCAGCGCAAACCCAAGCGTCACCGCCGGGTTGAAATGGGCGGCCGAGATCGGGCCGAGGGCGTAGATCATGGCCAGAACGGCGAGTCCGGAAACCCAAGCCGCTCCCATCAACCCGGTCTCGCCACCAATCGCGGATAGCGCAACCGGGGGGAACACGATGCCAAATGTGCCGATGAACTCGGCCAAGTAGCGCTTGTTCAACAGCAACCTGCCCCGATCTTGCTCAGCCGTCCAAAGTAGGATTCCAGCCAGATCATCGCCTCGGGCGAGGGCGCACACAGAATGTTCTTCCCGCGTCGCTCCATTGTGATGAGCCCCGCGTTTCTCAGTTCTTTCAAGTGGAAAGAGACGGTGGAAGGGGTCTTCAGCTCGGGCTCCAAGTGGCAACAGACCTCGCCGACCGTCGATCCTTGGGCGGGGCGAGCGTCTCCGGATTCATCTACTTCCACCGGACTCGCGCACGCGCACAGGAACTCGAAGATCTGCAAGCGGGTGGGGTCGCCTAGCGCCTTGAATGCGGCCGAACGCTCCTTGATCGTTTCCATCATCGGAATCTTACATCAACATTTCGATAATTATCGATCTATCTAAAAGATTTATTTCGCGCTTCATCGAAATGTGTGGTATTGTCATTTCGATGGCAGACGAAATGAAACTCAGGACGCTCAAGGCGCTGGCCGATCCCAATCGGCTACGCATCGTAGAGTTTCTGTCAAACATGTGCTGCGGGCGAGCGGCGGTGGATGACGAGGGGGGCGTGTATGACGGCCCTACCGCCAGCGAAGTCTGTTGCCATCTCACCGGCGCGGAGAAGATTAACTCGACCGTTTCGCACCACCTTCACGAGTTAGAGGCGGCGGAATTGATCCGGATCGAGCGCCGCGGAAAACGAATGATCTGCACCCTACGCCCAGAGTCCCTTGAGAACCTTGCCCAAGGATTGACCGCTATCGCCAAAGGAGATACCCACTGTGACTGCTGTTGAATCGCTTCCCGTTGTTGTGATCGGGGCTGGCCCCGTTGGGCTTGCGGCTGCCGCGCACCTGATCGAAAAGGGTGAGAGTCCCATCGTGTTGGAAGCTGGCGACTCGGCGGCGACCAGTGTGCTGAGTTGGGGCCATGTGAAGCTCTTTTCACCTTGGCAATACTGCGTGGACGACGCGGCCAAGCGAATGCTGGAACTCACCGGTTGGACCGTTCCCTCTCCTGATGCCTACCCAACCGGTCGAGAGTTGGCCGAGGCTTACTTGCTGCCCCTCGCTTCCCTTCCGACCATCGCCAAGGGTCTTCGGACGGGAGCCAAGGTGGTTTCCGTCACCCGCTTCGGGCTCGACAAGATGAAGAATAATGGTCGGGAAACGGCTCCTTTCTTGTTGGCCGTGGAGTACTCCGACGGTCGCGAAGAGCAACTGATGGCCCGTGCGGTCATCGACGCCTCCGGCACTTACACCACCCCAAACCCCATCGGTAGCAGCGGCATCCCGGCTCCCGGAGAAACCCGGGCATCGTCTCAGATCCTCTACCGGATCCCTGACGTGCATGGTCGCGACCGAACGCGATACGCAGGCAAGAAGGTGGTAGTCGTGGGAAGCGGTCACTCCGCCTTTAATGCTCTGATTGAGCTGACCGAATTGGCCAAGGAAGTGCCCGGCACGGAGGTCGAGTGGATCGTTCGCCGAACCGACCTTTCCCAGATCTACGGCGGCGAAACGGGAGACGCTTTGCCAGAGAGGGGCGCGCTCGGTTCTCAGGTGAAGGCCCTCGTGAACCTGGGTCAGATTCAAGTTCACTCTGGCTTCCGAATTGCCGAAGTGCGCCCTGGTATTCAGCTCGCGGCCGAGGATGGTCGAGTGGTGACGGCAGACGAGGTCGTCGCAACCACCGGATTCCGCCCGGACTTGAAGATGCTCTCGGAGCTTCGCCTCAACCTTCATCCCGCAGTGGAGAGCCCGGTGGCGTTGGCGGAAATGATCGATCCCAACTTCCATAGTTGTGGGACCGTCGAACCTCATGGGGCCGTCGAGCTTTCTCACCCCGAGCCGAACTTCTACATCGTTGGAATGAAGAGTTATGGTCGAGCCCCGACGTTCTTGATGCTCACCGGGTACGAGCAAGTGCGATCGATCGCCTGTCGACTCACCGGAGACGAAGAAGGCGCCCGCAACACTGAACTTGTTCTCCCCGAAACCGGCGTGTGTTCCGGTGACGGCTGCTGCGCTCCCCCACCCACCCGCAAAACTTTAAAGGTTTTGGCTGGGGCTAGTTGTGCTCCTGAGTCCGGCTGCTGCTAGACGCCTTCTTCCAACAGAAAGCGATATCCCACTCCCGTCTCCGTTCGAATGTATCGGGGACGAGCGGGTTCGGGTTCTAGTTTCTGCCGAATCGCACCCATATGAACTCTGAGTGTGTGGGTGGAATCTTCGTAGGCTGGCCCCCAGACTTCTGCAAGCAGCTGTTTATGGGTAATCACTTTCCCCGCGTGGCGAGCGAGGAAAGCGAGCACTTTATATTCCAGCGGAGTCAGGCGGATTTCTTGACCGTTTACAAACACCTGCCGCGCTTCAAAATCGATTTTCAGCCCTCCCGTCTCCAGGGTTGGTACGGTGGGCGGAGCGGTTCGCAAAGACCGACGAAGAGCGACTCGGACCCGGGCAGTGAGCTCTCCGAAGGAGAAGGGTTTGGTGAGATAGTCGTCCGCGCCACCATCGAGAGCCGCCACCTTATCTTGTTCCCTTCCCCTGGCCGACAAGACAATAACGGGCTTGTCGCTCCACTCTCTCATTCGGCGGAGGACCTCCAGACCGTCTATATCGGGAAGTCCTAAGTCGAGGAGGACGATATCGGGGTTCTTTTGGGCAACCAGACGCAAGCCGTCTTTCCCATTCTCAGCTTCAAAGATCTCCGCTTCTTCGGGGGGAAGGCTGGCGCGAAGAAAACGGCGAATAGCCGCTTCGTCTTCGATCACCACATACCGCACGGGCGCTTTCAAGGTTTCACCGGTAGACGAAGGACGAATTCCGCTCCGCCATCGGCGCGATTTCTCGCCAGGATGGTCCCTCCATGGGCCTGCATGATCGCGCGGCAGATCGAAAGGCCGAGGCCGAAGCCTTGAGTGCTTCCCCGCTGAAACTTATCAAATATCCTCTCCTCGCCACCAGGCGGAATGCCGGGGCCGTTGTCGGAAACCGTGATTTGGACATGACCGTTAGCCTGGCGGGCGCCGACCGTTACCTGGGCCTCTCTGCCCGCGTAGCGCGAAGCGTTTTCTAGGAGATTGACGAAGACCTGTTCCATCAGTACCGCATCAAGTTTAAGCGGAGGTAGCTCGGGAGAGATATTGGTTTGAACAGGGCGAGAGAAAAAGCTTTCGGTCCGGAGGATGGCCGCGCCAACAAGTTCTTCAATGGACTGCCAGTCGAGATTCAGTTCCACGGAACCCCCTTCGACTCGAGTCATGTCGAGAAGATTGCGAACAAGGCGGGACATGCGTTCGGATTCCTCGGCGATTGTCTTTGCCAGTTCCTTTCCACGCTCGCCAAGGTCGGGCTGGCTGAGAAGACCGGTTGCGGCGCCTTCGATGGATGCGAGAGGCGTGCGGAGGTCATGGGAGACGCTACTCAGAAGACTTCCCCGAAGTCGCTCGGTCTCTGCGCGCAGGTTTGCCGCCTCGCTCTCCTCCGCCAATTCCGCACGCTCCAGAGCGGTCGCGAATTGGTTGGCGATGGACTCTAGCATTGAACGCTTGGCCAGGTCGAGGGAATTCACGACGCGAGCATCGACTCCAAGGGCGCCGACGCAACCCCTTGAGGTCTTCAAGGGCAGATACATGCCATCAGCCGACGGAAGGGTTTCCGTACCCCGTCCGGCAGCCTTGCCATGCTCGATAACCCAGCGAAGAACTGCCTCTTCCTTTTGTCCCCTCTCGAACCAAGAGTCAGATGGCACAACAATGTCAGGTTTGGCGGTTGGGTTTTCGGCGAGCGCCACGCAGACAGGGCCGTCGACAATCTCCTTCGCCTTCTCCGCCGCGATCTTAGCAATCTCCTCCGGTTCAACCGCTGAGGCGATGCGGCGGCTGAGGTCATAGAGCGCGGCGGTGCTCCTTTCTCGAATAGAGGCGGCAGCGGTTCGCTCCTTGAGTTTGCCAGTTAGGGTGGTGATCACCAGCGCGACGACGAGCATGACGAAGAAAGTGAGGAGGTATTCGACATCAGTAACCGCAAAGGTCATGCGAGGGTGGACAAACCAGAAGTCGAAAGCTCCCACGGCAAGGAGAGAGGCAAGTAGCGATTCTTTTCTGCTCCAAAAGGCGGCGACGACCATGACGCCAAGCAGGTAGATCATTACGATATTTGTTAATTCGAACCGTTGGTACATCAGCATTCCGACACAGGTGCTGAGAGCGGTTACGCCGAGAGCGGCGAGATAGCCTTGCCAAGAGCCAGAGCGATGAGCGATTGAGGGTCGGGTGGCAGTGCCTTCTCTTTCTTGGCCCGTGATCACGAGAACATCAATGTCGCCACTGCTCCGAATCAGCGTGTCCACCACGGAGCCGAAGAGAATTTCGCGCCAGCGCGGGCGGACGGGTTTTCCTACGATGATAGTGGTGACTCCGCGGGACCGGGCGAAGGATAGGATTTCTTGGACAATATTTTCACCCGAAAGGGTGGCGGTCTCCGCTCCTAGTTTTCCGGCGAGCGCCATGGCTTCTACGCTGTGGGGACTGGTTTGGGAGTCGGTCTGACGAGGACTCTCCACGCTGACGGCGATCATCTCGGCGTGGAGACTGTTGGCGAGGCGACGGGCGGAGCGGACGAGGCGGGAGGCCATTTGGCTAGGAGCAACACAGACCAAGATGCGTTCCCGGGCGTGCCAGGACTGGCCGGTTTGGGTGGCGGCTCTTACTCTGAGCAGTTCGTCGTCCACGCGTTCGGCGGTAGCCCTGAGGGCGAGTTCTCGGAGAGCGAGGAGGTTTCCTCTTTTGAAGAAGCCGGTAAGGGCTTGCTCGACTTTTTCGGGAATGTAGACCTTGCCTTCTTTCAGACGGAGGTGGAGTTCTTCGGGGGGGATGTCTACGAGTTCGATTTCGTCGGCGCGGTGGAGGATGGAATCGGGGACGGTTTCTTGGACGAAGACGCCGGTGATTTGGGCGACGACGTCTCGGAGGCTTTCTAGGTGCTGGATGTTGACGGTGGTTCGGACTTCGATGCCGGCGTCTAGGAGGTCCATGACGTCTTGCCAGCGTTTGAGATGGCGGCTGCCGGGGGCGTTGGTGTGGGCGAGTTCGTCGACGAGGATGATTTGGGGATTGCGGGTTAAGGCGGCGGCTAGGTCGAACTCTCGAATGGATACCCCTTGATAGCTGGATACCCATAGAGGCAGTTTTTCGAGACCCTCGGAAATTTGTTCGGTTTCCTTACGACCGTGGGGTTCTAGGTAGCCGATGACGACCTCGGCGCCGCGGGCTCTCTCCTCTTGTGCGTCGCTGAGCATGCTGTAGGTCTTGCCTACTCCGGCGGCCATTCCCAGATAGATCTTGAGGCGTCCTCGTTTGCCACCCTTTTCCGTATTGGAAAGTTGAGCGAGGAGGGCGTCGGGATCGGGACGGTCGGCGGTCGCCATCTGTTATTGAATTATGAGGTCAGGTTCTGGGTCGGGTCGAGGCGTTCAGGTCTAACGGTGAGAATCTTGACGAAATCCTGATATGGGGCAGGGCGGGTTGACGCGGGCTTGACCTTGCTACCGGGCAGTCTGGATGCGATGAAAAAATCGCTCTACTTGGCACTTGTAGCCATCTTTCCCCTCAGCTTTGCTCTTGCCCAGGATGGGTTTCCCATCAGTACGGATCGGCCGAGCTTTTCCGACGGGACCTCGATCATTCCGAAGGGGAGGTGGCAGGTTGAGATGGGTTATACGAATACCCAGTTTCGCCGCTCGCGGTTTGAGACGGTCGGAGAGATGCTTGTTCGGCTTCCCGTATCGGATCGGATGGAATTGCGGCTATCCAACGTGGGCTTTGGCCGCTCTTCCGATGCGGATGGTTGGCTGGACCCGGTCGTGGGGTTCAAGTACAAACTTCTAAACGGCTCCCTGGGGAAACCGGAGTGGGCGCTGATCGCCCAGACGACGGTTCCGGCGGGCAGCCGAGACTTTCGCCAGGACGAGACGCAGCCGACCGTAAAGTTAGCCGGGTACCTCCAACTCGATCCTCTCACCGGCCTGGGTGGAAACCTTGTGGCGTCTTCGCTCTCCGACGGAACGGATCGGTTTGGGCAGTATGCGGTGAGCGCCTACCTGACGCGGAGCCTCAATTCTCGAACGGGAGCGTTCTTCGAGATGTATCACGTCACCCCGACTGCGAAGGACGGACCTCATTCGACCGGATTCGACGCAGGAGTGACGTATTTGGTTGACAAGGCAACGCAGGTTGATTTCCGCATTGGTTCAACCTTCGATCCCGGGCGTGATGGAACTTACTTCGGGTTTGGGATTGGGTATCGGTTTTGATCTCAACCTTTTGTGCGCCCGGCGGTCGTCGGGCGCTTTTTTCTTGACGACTTCTTGACCCTTCTGGGCTCTCCCTTGACCCGGCGTTGATGGCGGACTCTACCAATCTTTGGATATGCCCGTGAGACCCCACGATTTCCTCACTCTTCTGCTCTTCGTCGTCATCACGGTTTTGGTGGGAAGGGCAATTAGTCATGCAGAGAGCCAGAAAGAGATTCCGACTAAGAAGAGAGACTTCCCCAACCGTCGGTAGGGCTCGCGTCTTTGGATCACGGGCGGACCGCCGTCTCGAAGACCTGGTCAGGCAAACGCAAATTGGTTTCAGGGTGCGATCGAGGGACGCGTGTCTTCGATTCATGGGCGAGCCGCCCGTGCTACTCCTCGACATCGTTTCTAGAGCATAGGGACGACGTTTCGAAGACCTGGTCGGGCAAACGCAAGTTGGTTTCAGGGTGCGATTGAGGGACGCGTGTCTTCGATTCATGGGCGAGCCGCCCATGCCACTCCTCGACATCGTTTCCAGAGCATCGGGACGACGTTTCGAAGCCTCGTCGGGCAAACGCAAGTTGGTTTCAGGGTGCGATTGGAGGCGCGTGTCCTCGGTTCATGGGCGAGCCGCCCGTGCTACTCCTCGACATCGTTTCCAGAGCATCGGGACGCCATTTCGAAAACCTGGTCGGGCAAACGCAAGAAGGTTTCAGGGTGCGATCGGGCACGCGTGTCTTCGGATCATGGGCGGGCCGCCCATGCCACTCCTCGACAACGTTTCTGGAGCATGGGCGGAGCGCCGATGCTCCAGGTAGACACGCTATTCTTGGGGATGGTCGAGGGCTAGGTTGAGTTCTAGGACGTTGATTCGGGGTTCGCCTAGGCCCAGTTGGCGGGCTTGGGTGTGTTGTTCTACGAGGGCCTTCAAGCTGGATTCTTCTAGGCCTCGGGCTTTGGCGATACGGGGGATTTGGACGGCGGCGGCTTGGGGGGAGATGTCTGGGTCGAGGCCGCTGGCACTAGCGGTGACCAGTTCCGTTGGGACGGGTTGGCCTGGGTTGGCGGCTTGGAAGGATTTGACTCGGGTTTCCAGCGCTTCTTTCAGGGCTGGGTTCGTGGGGGCGAGGTTGGAGCCGCTGGAGGCGGCGGCATTGTAGGGAGTCGGAGACGTGGCCGAGGGGCGGCCCCAGAAGTACTTGGGGTCCTGGAAGTCTTGACCGATGAGTCTCGAGCCGACGATTTTGTCTCCCTGCTTGATCAGGCTGCCGTTGGCTTGATCTCGGAAGGCGGTTTGGGCGATGCCGGTCACCAGGAGCGGGTAGGCCACTCCGGTGACGATGGTGAGGACGACGAAGACGCGCAAGGCGATGAGAAGGTCTTTCATTTGAAGAACACTCCGATGGCAAGGTCGATGACCTTAATGCCGAGGAAGGGGACGAGGAGGCCGCCCGCCCCATAGATGAGCAAGTTGGATTTGAGCGCTTGATCCGCGCCGACGGGTCGGTACTTGACGCCGCGCAGGGCGAGGGGGATCAGGAAAACGATGATCAGCGCGTTAAAGATGACGGCGCTGAGGATGGCGCTTTCGGGGGTTTTTAACCCCATGACGTTTAGTACCCCGAGTTGGGGATACGTGGCAGCGAAGGCGGCGGGGATGATGGCGAAGTACTTGGCAATGTCGTTGGCGATGCTGAACGTAGTCAGCGCGCCGCGAGTCATGAGCAGTTGCTTGCCGGTCTCGACGATCTCGATGAGTTTGGTGGGGTTGCTGTCCAGGTCCACCATGTTCCCGGCCTCTTTGGCGGCTTGGGTTCCGGTGTTCATGGCGACGGCCACGTCGGCTTGAGCGAGGGCGGGGGCGTCGTTGGTGCCGTCGCCGGTCATGGCGACGAGGCGACCGCCGGTTTGGTACTCGCGAATGAGTTTCAGTTTGGCCTCGGGAGTCGCTTCGGCCAGGAAGTCATCCACACCCGCTTCGGCGGCGATGGCGGCGGCGGTCATGGGGTTGTCTCCCGTGATCATGACCGTCTTGATGCCCATGCGACGGAGTTCAGCAAAGCGCTCCCGGATGCCGCCCTTCACGATGTCTTTGAGATAGATGACCCCGAGGACTCGCTTCCCTTCCGCGACCACGAGGGGGGTGCCGCCCGCGCGGGAGACTTCTTCGACCTTCGCTTGGACCTCAGCCGGGAAAGCGCCGCCTTGGCCTTCGACCCACTTTCGCACAGCGTCTTGAGCGCCCTTGCGGAGTTGGATCCCGTCAAGATCGACGCCGGACATTCTGGTTTGGGCAGTGAAGGGGACGAAGTGTTCTCCCGCGACCTCTCGGCCACGGAGCCCGAACTTATCTTTGGCGAGGACGACGATGCTCCTCCCTTCGGGGGTTTCGTCGGCGAGGCTGGAGAGTTGGGCTTTGTCGGCCAGTTCCTCCGGGCGGACGCCGGGGGCGGGGATGAACTCGACGGCCTCACGGTTTCCGAGGGTGATGGTGCCGGTTTTATCTAAGAGAAGGACATCCACGTCACCGGCCGCTTCCACCGCGCGGCCGGAAGTTGCGATGACGTTCTTGCGAAGGAGTCGGTCCATTCCCGCGATGCCAATGGCACTCAAGAGGCCCCCGATGGTGGTGGGGATGAGGCAGACCAGAAGGGCGGCGAGGACAGTGACGGTGATCGGGCTTCCCTGCTTGTTGGCGTCTACCGCGTAAAGCGAGAACGGCAGGAGGGTGGCGCAGGCGAGGAGGAAGACAATGGTGAGGGCGGCGAGCAGGATGTTCAGCGCGATCTCGTTGGGTGTCTTCTGACGCTTGGCGCCTTCGACCATGGAGATCATGCGATCCAGAAAGCTCTCGCCGGGGTTGGCGGTGATGCGGACGACGACCCAGTCGCTGAGGACTCGGGTGCCGCCGGTAACGGCGCTACGGTCGCCTCCCGATTCACGGATGACGGGGGCAGATTCGCCGGTGATGGCGCTCTCGTCCACGGTGGCGACACCTTCGACCACTTCCCCATCGCCGGGGATGAAGTCGGAGGCTTCGACCAAGACGTGATCGCCCTTGCGGAGTTCCGACGCGGAAACCATAGAGACGGCATTCTTTTGAGATGGGTCAGGGAGTTTTTTTGCGGGGACGTCTCGCTTGGCGCTTTTGAGAGAATCGGCCTGAGCCTTGCCACGCCCTTCCGCCATCGCCTCGGCGAAGTTGGCAAAGAGGACGGTGAACCAGAGCCAGAGCGAGATGGCGAGAATGAACGCCGGGGCCGCCTCGCCTTTTCCAAGCAATGAATGCACCCAGAGTCCGGTGGTGAGGATGGAACCTACGAAGACCACGAACATGACCGGGTTGCGAACCTGGACCCGAGGGCTGAGTTTGCGGAACGAATCCAGGATGGCTCGTCTCACGAGTTGGTTTTGAAACATGGGTTGGGGTTTGTTTTCCATCTGGTTTTCTCCGGTTAGCGCGCCATCCGCAGGTGCTCAGCGATGGGCCCGAGGGCGAGCGCCGGAATAAAGGTCAGCGCACCGACGATCAGGACGATCGCGCAGAGGAGGCCGACAAAGAGAGGCGTGTGGGTGGGCAGAGTGCCCGGGCCAGAGGGGACGATCTTTTTCTTAGCCAGGGAACCCGCGATGGCCAGAACCGGCACGATGAGCCAGAAGCGCGAGACCCACATGATCAAGCCGCCGAGCAGGTTGTGAAACGGAACGTTGGCACCGAATCCGGCAAAGGCGGAGCCGTTATTGTTGGCCATGCTGGAATAGGCGTAGAGGAGTTGGCTAAACCCGTGCGCCCCCGGATTGCTCATGGAGCTTTGTCCCGTCCCGAACATCAGTGGGATCGCCGTTCCGAGTAGGGCCAACGAACAGGGGATAAGGATGACGAGGGAGGCCATTTTCATCTCGAACGCCTCGATCTTCTTGCCCACGTACTCGGGGGTTCGTCCCACCATGAGGCCCGCCACGAACACGGCGACGACGGCGAAGATGAGCATGCCGTAGAGGCCCGAGCCCACCCCACCGAAGACGACTTCGCCCAGTTGCATGAGGATCATGGGCATGAGGCCACCCAGAGGGGTGTAGGAGTCGTGCATGGAGTTCACCGAACCATTGCTGGCGGCGGTGGTGGCGGTGGCCCAGAGGGCGGAGTTCTCGATCCCGAAGCGCGTTTCTTTCCCTTCCCAGTTCGCCGCGGTGGTGAGGCCGAGTTGTTTGAACATAGGGTTGCCCGCCTGCTCGCTGAGGACACAAGGGACAAGGAACATGAGGAGCAGCACGGTCATGGCGGCAAGCACCGCCCAGCCCTGGCGGCGATCTTTGAGCATCTGGCCAAAGGTGATGCAAAGACCGGCGGGAATGAGGAGGATGGCAAGAGACTCCAGGAAGTTGGAGACCGGCGTGGGGTTCTCCAGCGGATGCGAGGAGTTCACGTTAAAGAACCCGCCCCCGTTGGTGCCGAGTTGCTTGATCGCGATTTGCGAGGCGGCGGGACCGAGGGCGATGGTTTGTTCTTTCGTGTCTTTGGTGGGTTGGACCAGTTCGGCTTTCGCGGAAGGATTGAACGTTTGGACCACGCCCTGGCTGACCAATCCGACCGAGAGCAGGATGGAAAGGGGCAGCAGGATGTAAAGCGTGGAGCGGGTGAGGTCTACCCAGAAGTTGCCGATATGAGTGGCTTCCCGGGCCCGGAGCCCTCGGATCAGCGCGGCGAGGACAGCGATGCCGGTGGCCGCGCTGACAAAGTTCTGCACACCCAACGCGAGCATCTGCGTCAGGTAGCTCATGGTGGACTCTCCGCCGTAGCCTTGCCAGTTGGTGTTAGTCGAGAAGCTGCTGGCGGTATTGAACGCGGAGTCCGCGCTGACCGCGCCCATCCCGGCGGGGTTAAGCGGGAGGCTTGCTTGGAAACGTTGGAGCAAGAAGACGAAGAGGAAACCGAGGGCGTTAAAGATCACCACGCCGACGGCATAGCGCTTCCAGTCTTGTTTCTCCTCGCTCTTGACTCCGCCGAGGCGGTAGATCAGTCGCTCCAGCGGGCGGAGGATCTTTGTGAGAAACGTTGGCTCACCTTCGAGCACCTTGGCCATGTAGAGTCCGAGCGGCTTTGCGCACAGGAGGAGCACGGCGAGATAAAGGGCGATCTGCATCCAACCGGACATGTCAGAAAACCTCCGGTTTGAGCAGGGCGGCGAAGAGGTAGACGAGCAGCAAGAGGCAGAGCGCGCCGACGATCCAGTAGAGCGTCACGAGTCTTGCCTCCCGAGCTTGTCGCAGGCTCGCACGAGTCCGAGCGTGCTGAGCACGAGGACGGCGAACAGTAGGAGAGCCAAAGTGTCCATATTCCTGGATCAGATGGTCGCCCAGGAGGGGGACAAGGCCGCGTCAAGAGGGACGCGGGGGGTGTCAAGGTTTTGTCAAGATGCGGCTTTGCCGCAGGGACTTTGCCGCTTCGTGGCAGGGACTTCGCACTCCGTGCAGGGACAAGGGACCAGGGCGTTGGAGGGGGATGGTTTGCCAGGTTAAGTCGTGAAGCCTGGTGTGTTGGGATTGAGATCACCCGGGAGGGGGTAGGGCGACTTTGGCTCAATCTGCTTGGGGCCGGACTTATATGTCGGCAAGATGGGGCGCTCGGTGGAAAGCCTCAGGGCTCAGCGCTCTATTTTTATAGCGCTCTTCTGTCGACACCCTGAGGCATCGCGTTTGGGTTGGGTACCGAGTGGGAAAGGGATTTACGCTTCAAGTTGATGAGCGAAGGATTGAGGATTTGGCAAGGACGCTCCGTATTTGGTAACGCGCGTATGTCCACCAAGCGAAATTTAGGCGTCAGTCCCCCTGACGTGAGCGTGTTCTGGTTCAGAGCGCTCTGGTTGGGCCTCGCGCGTACGACGGGGGGACCGTCGGCTACATTGCGCTCGGTGATAGGTTGCGCGTTGTGAATGGCCGAGCGAGATGTAGGCGTCAGTCCTGCTGACGTGGGCGCGTTCTGGTTCAGAGCGCTCGGTTTGGCCACGCGCGTACGACGGTAGGACCGTCGGCTACATTGCGCTCGGTGGTTCGTAACGCGTTGTGGACACCGAGTGAGATGTGGGCGTCAGTCCTGCTGACGTGGGCGCGATCTGGTTCAGAGCGCCCTGTTTGGCCGCGCGCGTACGACGGTAGGACCGTCGGCTACATTGCGCTCGGTGATTGGTTGCGCGTTGTGGACACAGGGCGGGATGTAGGCGTCAGTTCTGCTGACGTGGGTGCGTTCTGGTTCAGAGCGCTCTGGTTGGGCCGCGCGCGTACGACGGTAGGACCGTCGGCTACATTGCGCTCGGTGATTGGTTGCGCGTTGTGGACACAGGGCGGGATGTAGGCGTCAGTTCTGCTGACGTGGGTGCGTTCTGTTTCAGGGCGCTCTGGTTGGGCCGCGCGCGTACGACGGTAGGACCGTCGGCTACATTGCGCTCGGTGCTTGGTTGCGCGTTGTGGATGGCCGAGCGAGATGTAGGCGTCAGTCCTGCTGACGTGGGCGCGTTCTGGTTCAGAGCGCTCGGTTTGGCCACGCGCGTACGACGGTAGGACCGTCGGCTACATTGCGCTCGGTGATTGATTGCGCGTTGTGGATGGCCGGGCGAGATGTAGGCGTCAGTCCTTCTGACGTGGGCGCGATCTGGTTCAGAGCGCCCTGTTTGGCCGCGCGCGTACGACGGTAGGACCGTCGGCTACATTGCGCTCGGTGATGGGTTGCGCGTTGTGGACACAGGGCAAGATGTAGGCGTCAGTCCCCCTGACGTAGGCGCGTTCTGGTTCAGGGCGCTCTGTTTGGCCGCGCGCGTACGACGGTAGGACAGTCGGCTACATTGCGCTCGGTGATTGGTTGCGCGTTGTGGACACAGGGCGGGATGTAGGCGTCAGTTCTGCTGACGTGGGTGTGTGCTGGTTTAGGGAGTTCAGGTTGGCCGCGCGCGTGCGATGGTAGGACGTAGGTTACACCTGCCGGGGGCTGAGGGATGGGTGGTGGGTTTGTTTAGGGAGTCCGCATCGCTCTGAGGCGGTCCTTTTCTTGTGATACACCGGTCCGATCCTTGGTCTGGCATCGGCCATCAAGGCGAGCGAGAGGGACCTTGTGGGAGTCTAGTTTTGAGGTTGGGCCGGGTCGAGTTGAGTCAGGAGCAGGGTAATTCGGCTGCCGAGAGCGCGCCAGTCTTGGCATTCGCCTTTCTGAACTGGGTTGAGAGTCTGGGTGAGGTGGTCCACCATGCGGCGCGGAGAGGGGCGGAAGCGGTAGCCGGTGTGCTGGGCGGCGGCGAGGATGTCTTGGGTGACCTCCTGGGCGGCGATTGTATTATCGGATTGGACGAGGAGTTGGGCGGCGAGGATGGAGCCTTCGGCGAGGGCGAAGGGGTCGCTGGTGGCGATGCCAATTTTGATCGCTTCCAGGCAATGGGACGCGGCTTCCTTTAGGTTGCCCTTTTTCGCATGGAGCCGGGCGAGGAGGCGGGCGTAGTAGGCCTCGTTTTGAACGTTTCCGAAGCGAAGCAAGGCGTTTTCGATGTCGCCCAGCATGGCTTCCGCGCGGTCCACTTGGCCGAGGGTGACGTAGTGGCCAGCCAGCTCAATTTGGGCTTCATAAACATAGGCATGGTTGGGGGTGTCTTGGAAGAGGTCGATGGCTCTTTCCAGGAGCGGGACGGCCCGTTCCATTTGATTGGCCTCGTTATAGACCTCAGCGCACTCCCGGTAGCCTCGGGCAACTTCGATTCCGTAGTTATCGGCAATTCGGATGGCGAGGGCTTCTTCGATGAGCCGGATGCCTTCTTCCGCATGGCCCATGAAGGCGTGAGCGCGGGCCATGGTGGAGACGGCAAGCGCGATACGGTATTGGTTTTCCGGATGCTGAGAAAAGCTTTGGTAGGCTTCTTCGGCCAAGGCAAGCATTCGAGGGTAATCCCCGTCTTCCAGGGCGATGGCGGAGAGATTGAGGTGGACCCACTCTCCCCCCGGCTCGTCACCCATTTCTTTAAACATCTCGTAGGCGCGGTGATACCAGGCTTCGGCGCCTCGGACATTGCCGACGAGGTAGGAGGAGAAGCCAAGGGCGAACGCGCAGGTGGCGAGGCCAGAACTTGGGGGAAGATCTCCATCCAGCAGGGGGCGGAGCATGCGTTGAGCGTCTCGACCGTGGCCCATGAGACACCAGTAGCGGGCGACGCTGGTGGAGATTTTGAGGGCAAGCTCTCGGTCGTTTTCAAGCGCCCAGGCGACGGCGCTCAGGGCGTTTTCCGATTCGGCATCGATAGCGAGGAGCCACTTGGGTTCCAGCTTCTCTCCGAGGTGACGGAAGGCGCCTCGGAAGGCTTGTTCCAGGGCCTCGGCATGGCGTCTTTGAAGTTCGGCAATTTTGTCTGGTCCCGCCACGGTTTCGGCGAACCAGCGGACGGAGTCTAGGAGGCGATAACGGACGCCTTGATCGCCCTGGTAGACGTGGACGAGTGAGCGCTCGACAAGTTCGTCAAGGCTCTCTTCAACCCAATCCCCGGCGAGGGCGACGAGGAGTTCTCGGGTGCAGCCGCCGCGGAAGACGGACATGGCCTGGAGCGCTTCTTGGGCGGGTTCATCGAGGGCCTCGTAGGACCACTCGATGGCGGCCCATAGTGACCGGTGACGGTCGGGCACGTCCTGGCGTCGGGTGACGAGGAGGGAGAAGCGGCTTTCCAAGCGGCGAAGGAGGTCGGTGATCCCGGTGGAGTTCACGCGGGCAGCGGCGAGTTCGATTGCGAGGGGGAGGCCGTCTAGTTTGGCAAGAAGTGAAACGAGTTCTTGGGAAGTCTCTTGCTCGACTTTGAAGCGAGGATCGATCGCTTGAGCGCGCTCAATGAAGAGGCGGATGGCGTCGTTTTGCATGACTTCGAAGGCGGTCGAGTTGACCGGCGGCGGGGCCATGGGTTCGATGAGAACGACGCGCTCTCCGGCGACTTGGAGGCGTTGGCGGGAGGTGACGAGGATTTTGAGCGTGGGGTCGCCGACAAGGAGTTCTCGGGCGGTGGCGGCGACGCTCTCGATATCCGTCTCCGCGTTGTCTAGGATCAGGAGGACTTTCTTGGAACCGGAGAGGACGTCGAGGATGCGGTCGTGCATGGACTGGCCGGTGAAGTCATCCACAGAGACGAAGTGGATCTCAGAGAATTGGCCATCAAAGCTGCGGGCGACGGCTACCGAAAGGCGCGTCTTGCCGACTCCTCCGGGGCCGAGGAGGGTGACGAGACGGGCGCTGTTTTCCTCGGCGAGGAGCGACTTGATTTCAGAGAGTTCGGTTCTTCTTCCGACAAAGCCGTCCAGGTAGGTGGGAAGTTTGGAGCCCGCGACGGGACGCAGCGGAAGTCCCTGGGTCTTCTTTCCGGAGCGTTCTCCGGTTTTGAGTTGTTGGACCTGTTCAAGGACTTGGGTTGAGGCGAGGCGGCCAGGGTTGGATTTGAGGGCGTGTTCGTAATCGGCAAAGACCTTGAGCGCTTGGGCGTCATCGCCTTCTCGGGAATAAACGCGTATGAGAGCGAGCACTGCCTTCTCCATGATGGGGTCGAGGCGGAGGGCGTGGCGGGCGTGTTCGACGATTTCAATGGTTCTCTGGTGTTTTTCGAGTTCGGTGAACAGGTCGTGGAGGGCGCGCTCGAATTTGTCTTTCAGGTCGAGGCGAGCGCCTTGAGCCCAGCCTTCGTGAATCTCCGGGGCGAGAGGTCCGACGTAGAGCGCGAGGGCCCTTTGGATTTGATCGGCTTTGGTTTTTGGATCGGTTTCGGCTTGGGCAAGTTTGAGGTGGTGTTCGAAGACGCGGGTATCGACTTCGACCTCTTCCAGGTCCAAGCGAACCCAGGTCTTATCCGACTCGACCATGTCTCGGGCGGGGCCGAGGGCGGTGCGGAGGCGTTTTAGCTCTTGGCGGAGCCGCATCCGGGTAGCGTCCAAGAAGTCCTCCGGCCAGAGGGTTTCCGCGAGTTCATCGCGGGAGATGGCGCCTTGGCGGGAGAGGGCCAAGAGCGTGAGGATCATGGCGGAACGGCGGGTTGGGAACTGGTCGACGTGGGTGTCTTCGCCTTCGACACTCACCCCTCCGAAGAGCCGGACCGTCCACCGTTTCATAGATTTCCTTTCAAGGTACCCGCGAGTTTTTTGATGTGTCACGCAAATGTCACGTTGCGAACCCCGATTCTGTCACGGTGGCCTTCAATACTCATCCCAGCGGCGCAGGTGAGAGCCTTCCCGCTACCTGGGAAAGCTCTGTCTGCCACGCGAGATTCGCTGTCTCGAAACTCGGTGGCAAGCAGGGCTCGCCTTGGTTCTAAGTTAATCGTCGGTTCATTTGCGCAGTCTCATAGCTGCAGATACGTTATCCATGGAGAGGAGACTAGCGTCGGCATTTTTCGCCGACGCTCTTTTTTTTGTATGAGGGACAGCTTTTGGGGACGATCTGCCAGAGACGGTAGACTGATCGTCAGTTTTGTGGACTTTCTCTTCGTTTGAAGATGCTTTGAGAGGTCATTCACGATGACCGTGCTCAGCATTTCTCTGATCATCTTTGGGGTCGCCCTGCTGGCGGGGTTCGTCGGGTCTTTGACGGGTCTGGGTGGCGGGATCATTGTTACGCCTGCCTTGACGCTCTTGTTGGGCGTGGACATTCGGTATGCGATTGGCGCAAGTTTGGTCTCGGTGATTGCGACTTCATCGGGGTCGGCCTCGGCTTATGTTCGCGATGGGCTTTCGAATATTCGAATCGGGATGTTCTTGGAGATTGCGACCACCTTCGGCGCGCTGTTCGGGGCATTTTTGGCGCTGTATATCAAGGCGACTTGGTTGACGGTGGTGTTTGGCTTGGTGCTCTTGCAGGCGGCCTGGCAGATGTCTCGGAAGAAGCAAGAGCAGGGGATCGACACTTCCCCGCCCGATCCTTTGGGCGTGAAGTTGAAATTGGCGGGGGTTTATAAATCACCGACGGGCCCGCAGGCTTATGAAGTCCACCGCGTGAAGGAAGGGTTCGCGATGATGTTTGCCGCGGGCACGATGTCTGGACTGCTGGGTATTGGTTCCGGCATGTTCAAAGTGCTGGCGATGGACAAGTTGATGCGGCTTCCGTTTAAGGTCTCCACGGCCACCAGCAACTTCATGATCGGCGTGACGGCGGCGGCGAGCGCGGGGGTTTACCTGAGCCGAGGCTACATCGAACCGATCTTGGCGCTGCCGGTGATGCTGGGCGTTTTGGTGGGATCTTTAACCGGGGCAAAACTTCTGCCGCGGATGCCGGTGCAAACGCTGCGGGCGATCTTTGCGGTGGTGGTTGGTTTGGTGGCGATTCAGATGATTGCCTCGGGGTTTGGGTTCAAATGGTAGAGCATCCGCACGATAGCGAAGGCAGCATGCAGCATGTGGTGAGCGCGCTCCTTCGGGCGGGCATCATCCTTGCCGGAGGCGTTGGACTGGTCGGACTGGTGGGCTATCTGCTTTCCCATGGTCACGACGTGGTCTCGTTCCACACCTTCCGGGGCGAAGCGAGTCAGGACCGGGTGGTGGGCCAGATTTTGTCGGGCGCGGCTTCCTTCAAGTTTCGGTCGATCATGCAGTTGGGGGTCCTTCTCCTGATTGCGACCCCGGTCGCCCGGGTGGCGGTTTCCTTGTTGGGGTTCATCAAGGAGAAAGACCGCACTTACGTGGTGATTACTCTTATTGTCTTGCTGGCGCTTTTGGGGAGTCTCATTGGCGGCGGCGACCTGCACGGCTAGTCTTAGCCTCTCTTTAGGCTTGCTTCACGTCTAGTTAGAGATAATGGGGCATGCTGGTAGCCGGTCTTCTGTTTGCCCTGACGCCGTTTGGCCACGACCACTACATTTCCCGCGACGGTGGTTGGTGTTGGTTTGCCGACCCTCGGGCGATCTGGGTGGACGGGAAGATTTTGGCGGGAGGGGTGACACAGAACGGGGACGTAACCGCCCACCTCTATGACCCGGCAACCAAGCAAGAGAAGACGGCGGTTCTTTGGTCGAAGTTTGAGAAGGACGACCATGACAACCCTTCGTTCTTGGCGCTGCCCGACAAGCGAATTCTGACGTTTTTCTCCAAACACTCTGGACCGGACATGTGGATGGCGGAGGCCAACGCGAGCGATCCCTTGAATTGGTCCAAACCGGTGGCGATCTCGCCTAATGATAAGGCTTACAAGGGCCCCAAGGGGAGTTTGAATGGGTACTGCTATCCGAACCCTCAGCTGCTTTCTGGTGAGAAGAACCGCATCTACCTGTTTTGGCGGGGCATGAACTGGAAACCGACCTTGAGTTGGTCGGACGACTTGGGTAAGACGTGGCAGAAGGGGCGGCAGGTGGTGAGCCCGGTGAGCGACGATCCGAACAATCGGCCCTATGTGAAGGTGGCGGGCAATGGGAAGGACCGGATTCACTTTGTCTTTACCGACGGCCACCCGCGCAACGAGCCGACGAACTCGATTTACTACGCTCGGTACGAGAAGGGCGCCTTTCGGGGCGTGGACGGAAAGCCGATCGCAAAGTTGAACCAACTTCCCTTCCGACCCGGCGATGCCGACGTGATTTATGACGGCAAAGCGGAAGGCGTTCGGGCCTGGGTTTGGGATGTTTCGGAGGACGCGAAGGGGAATCCGATCGTGGTTTACACTCGGCTTCCGCAAGAGGATCGACACCTCTATCGCTACGCTCGTTGGAATGGGAAGCGATGGGTGGATCGTCCGATTGTCGATGGTGGGAAGTGGTTCCCTCAGACACCCGAGGGGAAGAAGGAGCCGGAACCACACTATTCGGGCGGGCTCTGCCTGGACCCCAACGACCCACGATTCGTTTATGTTTCAAGACCGATCAATGGTCGTTTTGAGATCGAGCGGTGGTTTACTGACGATGGCGGCGACTCTTGGAGCCATGTCGCACTGAGTGGATACAGCAAGCACGATAGCATTCGCCCTTTTGTCGTGCGAGGTCAGCGGGCTGCAACGGGGCCGGTCGCGGTATGGGTGAACGCGCATAGGTACGTTCACTACACCGACTACGGATCGACTCAGCAGGGCGCGGATGAAGATCGGGGTCCCTTCCCGGCGAACGATCCCAAACGGGCGGCGAAAGCGGTTTGGCAGTGGGCGCGGAGCAACATGTTCTCCCACAGCGTCACCGATTGGACGATGGCGCCGCTCTACACTGGCGTCCTCGATTACGCCGACCTGATGGGCGACGACCAAGCCCGCGAGTGGGTGCGAGAGATTGCGCGAACGGCGGAATGGAAGCTGGGACGACGGCCGTTCATGGCGGACGATCATGCGGTGGGCCAAGCGTACTTACAGCTTTACGCCCTCGACAAAGAACCGGTCCAATTGGCGGCGGTGAAGGCGATGGCGGACGCGGTGATGGCGCGTCCTCACACCGAGTCGCTTGAGTTCAAGAACGGGGTCGGGGACCGCGAATGGGCGTGGTGCGACTCGCTTTATATGGCTCCGCCGGTGCTGGCGGCACTTGCCAAGACGACTGGCGATCACCAGTATCTGGAACTGCTGGACCGGCTTTGGTGGCGGACCTCGGACTATTTGTACGACCCGACCGAGAAGCTCTATTTCCGGGACAGTCGTTACTTTAAGTCGAAAGAGGCGAATGGGAAGAAGGTTTTCTGGGCCAGGGGCAACGGGTGGGTCCTCGCCGGGCTGGCGAGGGTGATGAAGGAGATTCCCAAGTCCGATCCGCTACGGGCGAAGTTTGAGGACCAGTTCAAGGCGATGGCGGCTCGCGTGGCTTCGTTGCAAACGGCCGACGGGACTTGGCATAGCAGTCTGCTCGATCCCGAATCCTATCCCTCTCCTGAGACGAGCGGGACGGGGTTCTATTGCTATGCGCTGGCTTGGGGGATTCGGGATGGGTTGCTGGACCGGGCAACGTTTAAGCCGGTGGTGGACAAGGCGTTTTCGGCGCTTTGCCGATTTGTGGATCCCAGCGGTCGGCTGGGATGGGTTCAGCCGATTGGGCAGGATCCCAAGCATGTGTCTCCTAACGATACGGAATCTTATGGAGTGGGCGCCTTTTTGCAGGCGGCAGCGGCCGTTTATCAGTTGTCAGGGGGTCGGGGTCAGTAGGAGGATCTTGGGTCAATTCGGCATTTCCTCTCTCGTCCAGACGGCATTCTCAAAGGTAACGGATTTTCTCCGGACGACCGTAGGAAAGGAAGGTTTTCTGCGGCCTTCGTGGACCTTGATTCCGAAGATGTGATCGTGGGGGATCGGAAAGGATGCGTTCGGACCGAGAGTTTGATGAACTGAAGCTGTGGGTGTAGCGCTCACTGCGGGGTGGACCGTCGCCTGCATTGCGCTCTGTAGTTTGTAACGCGCGAATGGACACCGAGCGCAATGTAGGCGTCAGTCCCCCTGACGTGGGTGTGTTCTGTTTCAGAGCGTTCTGGTTTGCCGCGCGCGTACGACGGTAGGACCGTCGGCTACATTGCGCTCGGTGATGGGTTGCGCGTTGTGGATACAGGGCGGGATGTAGGCGTCAGTCCTGCTGACGTGGGTGTGTTCTGGTTCAGGGCGCTCTGTTTGGGCCGCGCGTGTACGACGGTAGGACCGTCGGCTACATTGCGCTCGGTGGTTCGTAACGCGCGAATAAACACAGGGCGCAATGTAGGCGTCAGTCCCCCTGACGTAGGCGCGTTCTGGTTCAGGGCGCTCTGTTTGGCCGCGCGCGTACGACGGTAGGACCGTCGGCTACATTGCGCTCGGTGATGGGTTGCGCGTTGTGGACACAGAGCGGGATGTGGGTTTCAGTTCTGCTGACGTGGGCGCGTTCTGTTTCAGAGCGCTCTGGTTGGCTGCGCGCGTACGACGGTAGGACCGTCGGCTACATTGCGCTCGGTGATGGGTTGCGCGTTGTGGACACAGGGCGGGATGTGGGCGTCAGTTCTGCTGACGTGGGCGCGATCTGGTTCAGAGCGCCCTGTTTGGCCGCGCGCGTACGACGGTAGGACCGTCGGCTACATTGCGCTCGGTGATTGATTGCGCGTTGTGAAGGCGGAGCGGGATGAAGGCGCCAGTCCCCCTGACGTGGGTGTGTTCTGTTTCAGAGCGCTCGGTTTGGCCGCGCGCGTACGACGGTAGGACCGTCGGCTACATTGCGCTCGGTGATTGATTGCGCGTTGTGGGCACCGGGCGAGATGTGGGCGTCAGTTCTGCTGACGTGGGCGTGTTCTATTTTCAGGGCGCTCTGATTGCGCCATGGGCGGGACGGCTGTGGAAACCGTGACCGGGACGGTCATGTCACGCGATCATGCCACGATGGTCAAATTGGGACCTGTAATTATTTTTATTACAAGGCGTAGAATAAGACGTGCGTATCGCTTCTCGATTCTCTATCGCGGTCCATATCCTTACCCTTTGCGAGGTGGATCCCTTGGGGGCGCCTACTTCGGAGTGGATGGCCGGGAGTATTGGGGTGAATGCGGTGATCGTGCGGAACATCACCGGTCAGTTACGGCGGGCCGGGTTGGTGACGGCTCGGCAGGGGGTGGCGGGGACTTCTCTGGCCAAACCCTTGGAGCAGATTTCTCTGCTGGACGTATACCGAGCGGTAGAGGTGGATGGGGAGCTCTTTGCGATTCATCCACGGCCGAATCCGGATTGCCCCGTGGGGGCGAATATTCAGTCCTCTCTCGAAGATGTATTTCACGAAGCTCAGGAAGCAATGGAAGCCAGGCTTGCCGCGACCTCGGTTCGGGAGATCGCGACCACAATTCAAGAAAAGGCATCGATTTAGGTCGAAGCTGGAACTCAACTCTCATGAAAACGGTTCCGAACTTGTAATGACGATTGTTACAAAACGGAATTTAGGAGTCAAAAAATGAAGATTGCCGTTTTTGGCGCGACCGGAACGATTGGTCAGCGCATCGTCAACGAAGCCCTGTCTCGTGGACATGAGGTCATTGCGATTTCTCGCGATCCGAGCCGAATTCAAAAGCGAGAGCATCTCGAGGCTAGGCAAGGCGAGCTTATGGATGTGGCGAGCATTACGGCAGCGGTTCAGGGCGCGGATGCGGTGGTGAGTTCATTTGGGCCCACCAAGCCGGAGGACACCACGCTGTACGGTCCGATTGGAAAGAACCTGGTGGCGGGAGTAACGGGAGCGGGGGTGTCTCGGCTTCTGTTCGTCGGCGGGGCGGGAAGCCTGGAAATTGCTCCGGGCAAGCTCTTATTCGACACCGCGGAGTTTCCCGCCGCTTGGCGCCCGCTGGCGGTGGCGCATAAGGACACTTTGGATTATCTACGATCTTCCGTCAGTCATCTGGATTGGAGCTACCTCAGTCCGGCGGCCTTTATTGAGCCGGGCATACGAACAGGGCATTTCCGAATTGGGGGCGACGAACTTGTCGTAGATGAGAAGGGAGAAAGTCGGATCTCCACGGAAGATTTTGCCGTGGCGCTAATCGACGAATTAGAGACGCCCCACCAAATTCAAAAACGATTTACGGTGGCTTACTAACCGGGTCACTGGACCCGGGACGGGCAGAACGTCGAGCGCTGGGACTTAGTCCAAAAGGCGCCGGAGAGTTTAGCCCTTTGAACTTGATTTTGCCTCACAGCAAGTAAGGAGAGAGACAAAGCAATGGATAGGACGAAAACAAACTCAATCGATGTAGCGCTGCTGATTCTGCGAATCGGGCTGGGCGTAATCTTTATGGCACATGGCGCGCAGAAGCTCTTTGGCGCGTTTGGAGGGAGTGGCTTGGCGGCAACCGTGGAGCACATGGGGTCGCTGGGCTATTTGGTGTCGGTCGGCGAATTTTTTGGCGGACTCGGGATACTCCTCGGGTTTCTGTCTCGGTTCTCGGGCGCATCTTTGGTCGTTATCATGATCGGGGCAATCGTCCAGGTGCATGGGGCGAACGGGTTCTTTGGCTCCAGCAAGGGATATGAGTACAACCTTGCGCTGATGGCAATGGCGGCGACCATTTTGATCGCGGGACCAGGACGGTTGGCGATGGCCAAGCTGTTTCCGGCCAAGGCGCTTCCCTATTTAGAATAACGCGGACGCCCATTTAGGGCGCCCGCGGAGATCGTTACTTGCTCCGACGACGACGTCGGAGCGCGAGGATTCCGAATCCGAGAGCGGCCATCGTAGCGGGCTCCGGCACGGGATTCAGGCTGTAACCTCGCCAGGTTCCGCTCGCATCATCGATAACCCAGACTCGACCATCGGCGGCGTAGCCGAAGCTGTAGTAGGAGTCGAAGGTCGAACCGGCGCCTTCGAGAACAGACTGCCCTACGCGTTCACCCGAGGCGTCCCAAGCAGACATAACGCCCTGTGAGTAGGTGAGGTAGTAGCCGTTCCAATAGGAAAGGCCGCGATTTTGGGGGTAGTCAAACTCATTGTTCTGAGTGTTGTAGCCATTGAGGGCAAGCGTTCCCAGGAAATTGCCCGAGGCATCCCATCGGCTCACGACGCCTCCGCTCATGGCCGCGAACTCTCCGCCACCGAACGTCACACCACTTTGGCTGTTCAGGGGGCCGGCTCCAAGGGTGAGGGCCGCAGAGAAGACTCCGGGCGAGGTCTGCTTGTAGATATTGAACTCGTTGAATCGGTGGATATAAATGTCAGAACCGATGCTGAAGGTGGAGCGAGCATCCAAACCGTTCTCGTAGAACCCGATGTTGTTGCCGTCCGCATCGTATTGGGCAAGCAAGATGCCGTCAGACGTTCCACCGGCGCCGCTCCAGTAGTTGACGCCATCAAAGGCGAGTTGACTCGCCGTTCCGTTCAGGAATGTGATGCCGGCAAAGGTCTTGTCGGCGGAATAGTTGTCGTCCAAAACACCCGAAGCAAAGGCTCCGGCGGCAGCACATGCCAGGGTCAATACAGAAATAAATCGCAAATCAAAGGTCTCCTTTATCAATCTATGGGCGTGGCAAAAGCAACTCAAAAAATCGAAGTAGATGTTACCGGTCTGGCAACGTCTTGGTAAACGACTGAAGTTCCGACACGTTACTTCTAAGTATTTCAACCTACACTGTGAGAGAGGGGGCCGAGAGCGGCCACCGACGTCTCGTAGGAGCGTGTATATCATGAGCGAATTCGACACGTTTCGAGCGATCGATCCTGGCGTGCGCATTGGGCACGTCCATCTCAAGGTCGCCGATTTAGAACGAGCACTAGGCTTTTACATGGGTGTTCTTGGATTTGAACTGATCCAGAGGTATGGCGATAGTGCGGCCTTTGTTTCGGCGGGTGGCTACCATCACCACATCGGATTAAACACTTGGGACAGCAAAGGAGGATCGCCTCCTCCGCACGGGACTACTGGCCTATACCATCTGGCGATTCTCTATCCAACTCGCCTTTCCTTAGCGGATGCGTTGCGTCGGGTCTCTGAGGCAGGAATCCCCTTAGATGGAGCCAGCGACCACGGGGTGAGCGAAGCTTTGTACCTGCGTGACCCGGATGGGAATGGTGTGGAGCTGTATTGGGATCGTCCCCTGGAAGACTGGCCGAGAACGGCGAGCGGAGACATCGAGATGTACACTCGCCGGCTGGATCTGAACAACCTATTGGACGAACTGATACCGAGTTCTAGGGCGTAGAGGCCATGGCGACTTTGGAGTCGGCAGTTCCGTAGTAGAGCTTCCACTTACCCTTAAACCAAACCAAGCCCTCAACGAACACGGTGCCGCTGGCGTATTGGCCCGTGACTTCGTAGGGGCGTTCGGGCTTAAAGAAGTAGGTCGTGCTTCGATCGATCAGTTTGGTCGGGTTGTTCTTGTCGAGCAGAGCCTGACCGGCCGCATAGGCGCCGGGGGAGAGAGACTTGTCTCCCGTTGTATCGGCGTTCTTGCCGTTGTAGATGAAAACGATTCCTCGATCAGTAATCACGGCGGGAGGTCCGGGCTCGGCGAGATTGCTATCGAACTTCCCTTTTCGCGGACCAAAGACGGTGACGAGCTTTTGTTTAGCGTCTTCTACTGGGGTCCAATCGACGAGGTTCGTGGAGGTAGCGACGCCGATCTTGCCTTCTCCCCAATACATCCAATACTTGCCGTTAATCTTGGTGGCGGTGAGGCCCTTGGAAGTTACCTTGGCGACGATGGAGCCGGATTTGGACCAATCGTTCAGGTACTTGCCTTTGTAGGCTTTAGCAAAGACGGGACCGTGCTTTTGCCAGTGGACCAGGTCTGGCGAGGTGGCCACACTGAGCCGAGCCGTCTTTCGGTTCCAGGATGTGTAGGTCATGACGAAACCTTTGTCGCTGGCGACGATGCGGGGGTCTTCGCAACCGCCGGGCCAATCCCATTGCTGGGTTTCGCCCTCCGTGGGATAGAGGACGGGATTGGGAGAACGTTGGAAATGGTGGCCGTCTTCACTGTCGGCAATGCCGATCCGCGACGTGTGCTTGCCGATGCCTTCGCCGGAATCGTCCTCCGCCCGGTAGAGGACGAAGACCTTTCCCTGAAAGACGGCAGCGGCAGGGTTAAAGACGTGATCGTGCTCCCACGCCACCGGTTTTTTTGACACGGGGCATTGGAACATGGAGTCCTTTTTAGGTTCGAGGATAGGGTTCACGGCATCGTCTCGGACAAACGGACCGATCATCCAGGTGCGCTCCATGACCTGGGGCGATTGGGCGCCGCCGGCGACGGCGAGCATGGCGAGGGCAACCGAAACGTTCAACATTTTTTGACCTGACTCCATTTTCTCTGACCGGGATTCACGAAAAAAGGGTGCATTCCAGGACGGCGGCATCTAAAATCGAAGCCATGTCCTCGCCGGTCGTTTCCCTTCCAGGGGCTGTTCAAGCCTACTTTACCGAGCGCGATCTTGGCGTGGTCGCCGAAGATCATTTGACGAACGGGGCGGTCAATTTGGCGCGTCGGCTGACTCTAAGCGACGGGACGACGGCGATTCTGAAGCAAGGACCGAATCCGCCCGCCGGGATGTACGCCATCGAAGCCGAGAGTTTGGATGAGCTCAGGGTGCCGGGCGGGCCGCGGGCTCCCAAAGTTTACAGCGTGGGGGACGACCATTTGCTTCTGGAAGATCTGGGGAACCACGACTTTCCGGTCGAAGGGTTTTGGGAAAAGTACGCGCGGGCGCTGGCGACGCTGCACTCGCACCAGAGTCCGAAATTCGGCTACCACAAGAACAACTATCTGGGCCTGCTGGTAATGGACAACGCCTGGACGGAGGATGGGCACGAGTTCTTTGGACGCACGAGGATTCTGCGATTTTTGGAAGTTCCGCTGTGTTACGATGCTTTGACGCCTGAAGATAGGCGGCGGGTGGAGCGGGTGGCGAGGCGTCTGCCCGAATTCATTCCGAAGCAACCCGCGTGCCTGCTTCACGGCGATTTATGGTGGGCGAATATGCTGATCAGCCATTCAGGCGAACCGGCGTTTATCGACCCGGGAATCCACTACGGATGGCCGGAGGCAGAGTTAGCGATGACGCTTCAGTGCGGTCGGGTTCCCGAGGCGTTCTTTGCCGCCTATCGGGAGATCAATCCGGTTCCGCCGGGGTGGGATGAGCGGCTGCACCTGCTAGGGATCAAAGAAGAGTTGAGCATGACGGCGCACTTTGGCGACCGATATAGCTTGGAAAAGCTTAGGATCTTGCTCGACCGATTCGCTTAGGCGCGCGATCGTCGACGACGAAATTTCGAGAGGATTTCGTGAAGGACCTCGCCCATTTCCTGGACCGTATTGGGCTTGAGAATGAGTCGATGAATCCCAAGATTTTCGGCATGTTCCAGGTCCTCCTTCCGAATGTAGCCGGTCACCATGATCACCGGGACGGAAGGGCGAATCTCTTTTATCTTGCGAACGAGTTCCGGACCGTCCAAGAGGGGCATGGATAGGTCAGAAACCACCACGTCAAACTCGTTGGGATTATCTTCGAATGCTTTGAGGGCCTGTCGGGCATCTTGGAAGCAGACGGCATCATAGTTAAGCCGCTTGAGCATTCTGCCGATCATCAAGACCAACGCCTCGTCATCGTCCACGTACATGATTCGCTCTCCGCGGCCTTCACGGGTCTCAACAATCGTTTGATCGTTTTCGACCAGAGCTACCCCTGCGGCCGGGAGATAGATGCGAAACATGGAGCCTCGCCCCACCTCGCTGTAGGCAGTAATGGCGCCTCGATGCTGTTGGATCATGCCGTACACCACGCTGAGACCCAATCCGGTGCCCTCCCCAGAGGATTTGGTGGTGAAGAACGGCTCAAAGATGTGCTCCAGCGTTTGCCTCGTCATTCCGTGACCGGTATCGCTTACCGATAGGCATACGAAACGACCTGGTTTGAGATTGGGAAGTGTGCGAACGCCGACATCATCCAGGCGGACAGACTCCAGCCGAATCTCAAGTCGACCACCCTTTTCCCGCATGGCGTGGAGGGCGTTGACTCCGAGGTTCATTACGATCTGGTGAATCTCGTTCTCGTCTCCCATTACGGCTGGTAGATCCGGGTCTATTTGTTTGATGATCTCCACGTTTGAGGGGGCGGTGGTTTTGAAGAGTTGGGCGACCTCTGAAACGACGCTGTCAAGATTGATTAGGCGATGTTCAACGTCGCCTTCCCTCCCAATTTTCAGAATCTGGCCGACGACGGCGGTCCCTCGGGCGGAGGCCTTTTCAATCTCCTTTAGGTCCGCATAGACCGGAGAGTCCGGTGGCAGGTCTTGCAAAGCGAGTTTGACCGTACCGGAGATAGCGGTGAGGATGTTGTTGAAGTCGTGGGCGATTCCACCGGCGAGGTTGCCAACCGCTTCCATCTTTTGGGCTTGACGGAATCGCTCGGCGAGTTTCTTTTGGTCGGTCACGTCCCTCAAGACTCGGGACGTGTAGATGACCTTGCCGTCCTCATCCAGGATGGGTGCGATGGTGAGAGAGATATCGAGTCGTTTGCCCGATTTGGTGATTCGGACGACTTCAAAAGGCTCTAGGGACTCCCCTCGGTAGACCTTTCTGAGCGATACGGCGAGAGGGGCGCGGCCCTCATCTGGAATGATGATATCGAGCGATTGCCCGACTACTTCGTCTGAGGTGTAACCGAACATTCGCTCGGCGCCAGGGCTCCAGGCAGTGATGACATTTTCCAGGTCGCATACGATCATGGCGTCGCTGGAGTTTTCGAACATGGCGCTGTAGAGTTGGCGCGTTTCTCCGATTTCCCGAAGGACGAGGGTTTTTCCTCGCACATCCTCGGTCATTTCGTTAAAGGCATTGGCGAGTTTGGCGACTTCTCCGGCACCGAAGATGGGAACGGGGGCGAGGGTTTCACCATCGAATTTCTCGACCGCTTGGGTGAGCTTTTCGATGGGGACAACAGTGGATCGGGCGATGAGGGTGGCGAGTCCGGTGGCGATGAGCGCTGCGATGAGGGCGAAGCCCAAGCTGGATCGACGAACGGATTCGGCGGGGGCCATGACTTGCGAATACGGGAGGGACTCGATGATGGCGAAACGCTGATCGCCGATATTGAGGACCGAAGCGAAGCTGTAGACATCCTCGCCCTTGACTTTGCGACTCCCGGAGAGGGTTTCGTCCTGAGCGGACAAGATTTCTGAGACTTCGGAGAAGTCGGTCTTCCAGTGAGTCGGCTTGCCGAGATCGTAACCGAACTCTTTGGACGGGTCAGGGTGAATGAGGTAGCTGCCGCGCGAATCGACCAGATAGAGAGAACCCTCCTGCACCGCATTCTTTAGGCGGCCCAAGATTGCCCGCATGTCAACGTTAGCGATGAGAATGCCGAACGGCTTTCCGCTGGCGGTCCGGACGGGAGTGGCGACTCGAATGACGGGGACGTAGGGGACTTCGATCTGCCCGCGCTCTTGGTTCAGTTCAATCGGAGATGTGTAAAACTCGCCCGCCTGAAGTCCAATTGCCTGTTTGAAGTAGGGGCGGTCTCCTTTTGGTTGAAGGTCCGATGGCGGCACGATGCGAATCGTGTCGTCGGGCCCCGAACGATCCAAACGCACGATCTCGCGCCCGCCGCGGTCTTTACCAATCAGACGGAATTGGAGATAACGGGGCTTGGCTCGCATGAGCGCGTAGAGGTTTTGCTCCAAGCGCTGTCGCCACTGCTCTTCGGTATTCCCATCCCGAACGTCGAATCCGTCGCCTTCGATGGCCCGGACCAATCCATCTACAGACTGCGCGCCCCTCATGGTGGCGACATCGGCGGAGATTTCCTGACCGAAGTTTTGGAGGCGGGAGGCGAGTTCGTGGCTTCGAGCCTCAAGCCGTCCGAGCGCGGTGGGGAGCATGGCTCTTTCCATGCCAGAGTAGATCAGGAAACCCAGCCCGCTGGCGGTGGCTATAGCTAGGGCCACCATTGCGACGATCAGTCTCGTCGAAAGTCCGATATTTTGCCATCGGTATCTACTCCGCACGGTTTCTTGACTCGTAGCCTCTGCCCCTAGAAACCGATCAAGCCTCTCCCGCGTGGTCGGCAGCGAATTCGAATCGAGGTTATATTACTGTCATATTGTAAAGGACACAAACAAATACGTACTGAAAGGGCAGGTTTTTGGCTACTCGCGGGGTTGGAGTGTGAAATAGATGGTTGCTCCGCGGCCCAGCTCACCTTCCGCCCATACGGCGCCTCCGTGCTTCTCGAATGTTCGCTTGACATTAGCAAGGCCAATTCCGGTTCCTGGATACTCGGACTCCCTGTGAAGACGATAGAAAGGGTCGAAAAGTTTGTCGCGATATTGGGTTTCGAATCCGATGCCGTTGTCTTTGACGAAGAAGACCCCGGGGCGGCGTTGGCCAATCTCGATTCGCAGTATGCCCTCTGGTTTGCGATACTTGATACTGTTCTCGATCAGATTTTGGAGCGCCATCTTCACAACTTCGGGATCGCCGTCGGCAAGTAGCTTCGATTCGATTTTGACCTCGACATCTCTGGCTCCGATGGAGTCTACGACGCTCTGAGCGATGATTCCCAAGTCTAGAGGTTGGCGATTGAGGGCGCGCCTTCCGAGTCGGGCGTAGGACAGAAGGTCATCCATGACAAGCCCCATGCGCACGGCGGCGCGGGCGATGGCCTCCAGATTCTCTCGATTTTCCAGATCAATCTTCTCTCGGAGATCTTCCAGGACCATCTTGGCGTGGCTATTGATGCTCCGAAGGGGGGCGCGAAGATCGTGAGCGATGGAATAGCTGAAGCCTTCCAGGTCCGCGACGAGTTCTTGGAGTTCGGCGGTTCTTTCGGCGACACGTTTTTCGAGATCGGCGTTCAGGCGGCGAATCTCTTCTTCCGACCGCTTTCTTTCCGAGACATCTCGGAGGATGCCGGTGTAGATGGCGCCTTGCTCGGTCGAGGTTTCGCTTACGGCGAGTTCGATAGGCACGAGATAGCCTTCTTTTCTGCGACCGAGCACTTCGCGACCGCTGCCGATGATTTTGGCTCGGCCGGTATAGCGGTAATTGTCCAGGTATTGATCGTGCTCAGAGTGGTAGGGCTCTGGCATGAGCATCTTTACGTTCTGCCCCACGATCTCCTGATTGGAGTACCCGAAGATTCGCTCGACGGCGGGGTTGGCGGTTATGATGGTTCCCTTCTGATCGATGGTGATGATGCCGTCCACGGCGGTATCTACGACGGCGCGCAGAAGGGCTCGCTCCTTGCGGAGAGCTTCTTCGGACGCCTTGCGCTCGCTGATGTCTCGAACGATGCCGGTGAAGATTCTTTCGGTGGGGGTGATGGTCTCGCTGACGCTGAGATCGATAGGGAAGATGGTGCCGTCCTTTCTTAGGCCCTGAACTTCTCGACCGATGCCGATGATCTTAGGGTCGCCAGTTTCTCGGTAGTTGGCCAGATAGGAGTCATGCTCGGACCGGTAGGGATCGGGCATGAGGCTCTTGACGTTCTTGCCGATGAGTTCGGCTGCCGTGTAGCCGAATATTCTCTCGACGGCCGGGTTTGCGGACAGGATATTTCCCATTTCGTCGATGGTGAGAATGCCATCGACGGCGGTATCGACAATAGCGCGCAAAAGTCCCCGTTCACGTTCTAATTCACCCGCGGCATGATTTCCATTCAACAACGCAGTTCCACCTCGTCGTCCCCCATTGCCCCTGGACAATAATACGCTTAATGGGCTCTAGCGTCTAGCTTCGGCGAATCCATCCGCGGCTTCCCCTGACCACGCTCAAGGGGAATCGGTACTTTTTCAGGAACGAAAACGAATCTCTAGTTCCAAGATAGTATTTCACTTTTAGTTAATCGCGTAACTGAAGTGAAAATTCTTGCAAATTTCTGGGGTTGAGCTTAAACGTTCATGGGCTTGGCCATGACTACGCTCCGGTAATTGACCTCGTGCCATCGGACTTCACCAACGACTTCGAATCCCCATGCCCGATACAGCGAGATGAGGTCAGTGGCACGTTCAGAGGTGTCCAGGGCGATTTCTTTAGCGCCTTGGCATCGAACATAGTCCTCGATGGCGTTATAGAGCTTGCGTCCGAGGCCCATTCCCTGCATAGAGGGATCGACGCCGAATTGGCCGAAATACACGAGGTTTTCGCGTCGGTAGTAGGAGCAATGCTCTTCCGGCGAGCCCCAATAGGCGGAGATGACCCCGACGACTCGTCCCCCGCACTCGGCGACGAGGCTGTAGCCATCGGTGAGGCGGCGCAAGGTGGTGGCGTCGTCTTGGTGGGTTGCCAGGTAGCGCATCCCGGCGGCGGCCAGAGGTGCGTAGGCCCGGTGGAGCATGGCGGTGATCTCCGGGATGGGATCGCCGTCTTGGTAGGGCCGGATTAGGACTTCGTCGGCCATACCTTTAGCTCTACCAGGTGGACGCCTTCGTTGGCGCTGTTCTTGAGCATGGTCACCCGCACGTAGCGGATAGGACGGGCGGGAAACTTGATCTCGTCGCCTTGATTGGATGCGGGGGTGGTGTTGGTTCGTCGGTCGCCCACCTCGGTCCACGTCTGCCCGTCCTGACTCACCGAGACGACGTATTGGTAGTAACGCCGACCATCCCAATAGGGATAGACCTGGATTCGGTCCACTTGATGGTTCGCGCCTAAGTCCACCTGGAGCCATTGCGGGGCGGGGGATGCCCACCAACTGGAGGTCAGGTCGAGATTGTCGTCCACTGCCAGTTCGGGGTTCTGCGGCGCTTGGGTTCCGCCTGAAACGGTCACCTTTTTGCCAGTGGCCAGATTGGGAGTCTTTGGGGGGACGAAGTAGAAGGTTTGGGACGTCTCGAATCCTCGCTTCCCTTCTCGATCAAAGACAGCGGCGCGGATGGTGGTGGTTTCGGTGAGGGTGAGGGGGGCCTGATAGGGTTTCCACGTTTCCGGCTGGGCGAGTGGATCGAGGGTGTAGCGGAGCTCACCTGGTCGGCGGGCTTTCAGGGTGATCTTCGCGGTCTTGGCAAAGCGGGGGATGTCGAACTCGTCAGGTCCGTTCTGGCTGATTCCCTCGGCCGTGATTTGGACGGGCTCGATGAGTTTGCCGAGAAGGTCGTCCGTGTGAGTGAGTCGACGGGCGAAATCCTCGTAAGTGAGTCCCGCGTTCGGATTCCAGATGCGCTCCGCCATGGCCGGGACCATGCGGCGGAGATTGGTGATTTCCAGCCACTCAGGTCCCTCCCAAGAGCAAGCCTGGGCGCCGATGATGCCCTTGGACGTGGGGGCTTCGAACCATGTGGTGGTGGGATAGAGGTTGGAGAACCGGCCGAATTTACGTCGATCCCACTCATACACTTTTTTGGCGGGCCAGACGTGCTGGTTGACGACGTAGAGCGGGGTCCAGGCGGCGTTGATGAGGGTGTAGCCGTCGTGGAGGAGATCGGTTGGCAGGTAGTAGGCAGACTCAAACTCCATGACGAGGACGTCTTTGGGGATTTGGAATCGGGCGTTGGGCTCCTGGCCGAAGCCTTCCCAGACGATGAGCTGCTTATTTCGCTTCTTGACCCGGTCATTGACTTCAGAGATGAAGCGTCGGTAAAGCTCGTGCTGGGCCTTCCCTTCCAGGTTGAGCTGTTTGAAGGCGGTTTGGAACTCGGGGTTTTGGTCGGCTAGCGAATAATCCGCTTCGTCTCCGCCCATGTGGAAGTAAGGCGAGGTTCGGAAGACTTGGCACATTTCATCAATGAGCGTTTCCACAGCGGCCATGACTTCGGGATTGGCGAAGTTGATGGTGGCGTGGTGCTCGTAGGGTTGGGTGCCGGTGATTTTGAAGAGTTCGGGCATGGCTCGGATGAGCGCGGCAGAGTGACCAGGTACGTCCATTTCCGGAACGATCACCACACCACGCGCCTCGGCGTAGCTGACCAAGTCCGTGAGTTCATCCCAGGTGTAGCTGGGGCCACCGTGCTGGTTGACGGTGGTGAGCTTGGGGAACGCACGACTGGGAAAGGTGAACGCTTGATCGTCGGTTAGGTGGAGTTGGAGGTAGCGGAGCTTGTACAGACGGCAAAGCTCCACACACTGCTTGAGCACGGAGATGGAGTGGTACTTGCGGGCGACGTCGATCATCAGCCCTCGATAGGGGGATTGAGCGCCGAAATCGGTGGCGGCGAATTTGGGTATGGAGAGGTTGGGCTCGAGGGCTTGGAGAAGGGTGGCGGTCCCCATGGCGACGGCGGCGGCATTGCCGCCCCAGATGGTGACGCGGTCGTCCACCCGAATTCCGTAGGAATCGGGGCCAAGTGTGGGATCGGTTTGGAGGACGATCTTCGCGTTTTTATCGCCCAGCTTCCAGTTGGCTCCGTAGGCGGTTTCGACCTCTTCGGCCAGAACCTTCGCGGTGGCGGCTAGCTCGGGTTGGGCGCACGAAATGGTGACCGCCTTTCCGAGGTTGAGACTTCCCTTTTCCGGTTTGAAGTTCTGCGGCCAAGGGATGAGGTTCAGGCCAGGGACGAGCGAAAGAGATGCGACAACGAGGGCAAGCACGCCCTGACCTTACACGATTTCTTGGTCAGCCAGTCTTGGTTCGGTTTCGGCGGGAGAGGATGATGATAGAACCGAGGAGGACCACGACGGTGATGCCGCCGAGAATGCTCAGCACGCGCTCGATGACCAGACTCTTCCTGCCGGTGAGGGGGTCGATGTGGATACATCCGAAGAAGACCTCTTTTGCCTTCTCGCCCACCTCATTCTTGGCTGCCTTGGTCAAGTTTTGGGCGACGATGTTTGGGATGTATTTGGCCCCATAAATGTAGCTTGACACCTTGCCGGTAGGGCTGAGGAACATGATGCCGGAGGGGTGATTAATGGCGTCGGTCTTGGGATCGTAGGTGTAGTAGAAGCCGAGGGCGTTGCTGACTTTGTGGATGTTGTCCAAGTCTCCTACCAAGAAGTGCCATCCGTCTTCCGTTCCTTTAAGATCGGGCTGGAAGTCGAAGACCTGATCGAACTTGCCTTGGGCAAAATCGGGGCCTTCGGTGGGGTCGATGGAGAGAACGACAACGTCAAAATCTTTCCCTACCTTTTGGGAGGGGATCTGGTTGGCGATCTTGGTGAGTTCCTCGAATTCGACGCTGCAAACGCCTTGGCACTTATAGAAAATCAAGAGAGCCAAAACGGGACGCTTTCCGAGGACATCGCCAAACTTGACAGTCTTTCCGGTTCGGTCTTTGAATTCGGCATCGAGGGGCACTTGCGCGCCCAGCTTTTGATCGATGCGAATCTTGGTGGTGTCCGTTTTGGGGCCGGACGTACCGGGTTGTTCGGCAGTCACCTGCCCCCATCCCGTCGTCGCCGCAATCACCAAACCCATTAGCAGAAGCAAGCGGACGACGGGGGAATTTTGGGGTTTCACGATTTCAGTTTAGCCAACGTGCCGCCGGGCGGCAGGGACTGCGCGGCTTTGCCGCAGGGACGAGGGACGAGGTGTTAGGTGTTAGGTGTTAGGTGTTAGGGTCGCTTCGCGACGTGGGCGTTGGGCGTTGGGCGTTGGGCGTTGGGCGTTGGGCGTTGGGCGTTTTCTTGTCAGAGAGTGGCTGAATCTTTGGTGGGGGTGGGGCGTCTTTTTTTGATATGCGATGCGGCGTTTTGATGGTGGTTGTGGGGTTGGTTTTGGTCGAGGGAGCGGTGGGGCAGACGGTGGCTCGGGTGCTTTATCAGCCGGGTAAAGCCGTGGCCAAGGAGATGGACGGGGAGTCTCGGCATGGGCAACTGACGATTTGGTTGAGCGACGGGAAGAAGGTGCAGTTGGTCAAAGACAACCGGTGCGCAGAGGATTCGGTCCAGTTGTCCAAGGACAAGAAGACGATCGGATGGGCGACGGGAGTTTTCTATCCCGACTCTCGGGGTGAGCAGTATTACTATCCGACGGAGCTCCATGTGTGGCGAGGCGGCAAGGTGATCCGGACTCTCAAGGGCGGGAAGGCTCCGGTCATTGAGGAGTGGAGGTATGTGGGGACGACGGAGATTGCGATGAAGGTTCGAGGGCGGCACGGGCCCGCCTACCTCGAACTTCTGAGTCTGAAGTCAGGGAATCGGCTGAAGTCGGTAGCCGCTTACTCCGAAGAAGCGAAGAAGCTCTCTTGGGCAAAGGGGTGGGACGAATGAGCTACATCTGCTCGGCAACCTGATTCATGTACGCTCCTCGGGAGCGAGACTCCACCGAACGAATGGCCAGTTCCAAAATGGTCGCTCTGGAGAGAGCGGCGGCCTCTGAAAGGTCTCCTTCGTTGTACCGTTCCAGCGATTCTCGCAAACGATCGCCGTCAATGTAGCCGCAAGCGACCAGGCGTGAATCTTCGAAAACATCTTTCGCATTTTTGAGGGCGAAGTCGGCAAGGCTTTCTCTCGTTTCCTCTTTCGTGAACGAAGGAGCCCAGCCGAGACCGTGATTTACCAAGCTCGAACGGAGGAGACTGCCCGATTGACGCCATTCTGCGGGGATGCGCGCGGCAAACTGGCAGACTTCAGGTGAGCAGAAAGGGCTGACCGGCCAGATGCCGTGTTTAAGATAACTCATGGCCTCATCCGCGCCCCGTTGCATGGCTCGCGCCCCCATGAGCGAGGAGGGCGCGGGAGCAATAAGGGATTCCCGTTCCGCGTAAGCCTCCCGCACTCTTTCGCTGGCAAAGGACGGCAGGCTGGAAGCGGCGGGCTCTTCGTTCCACGCATCCGCCATTCTGGGAGTCAGCATGGTCATGGCGCGATCCGTTTTGGCCTGCTCCAGCAGAACGCCCCAGGCGTCATCCCAAAGCACGCTCCAAGGCTTCACCGCCATGGTGCGCCGGCGATCGCTTTCGGGGTGAAGCGGGGTGTAATTCGAATACAACGTTTCGTGATCAACCAATCCTGCGGTGCGCGCAATGGCCTGCCGCATTTCCGCCTGAATTGCGCCGAGACGACCGGGGGCAAGAAGGCCGTACGAGTGAACTTCCCACGCTCCGGCATCGGCGGCGACAAGGGCGATGACGGAAGACTGAAGGTCACCATCCAGTTCAATTCCCACGACATCCTCGTTCACGGAGACGCGACTGAGAAGTGATTTTCGAAGCGCCCTTTGGAACTGCGAGAGGGCTTCCTCTTTGTCCGAGAACTCGTCATTGGTTTCCGGCTCCTGGACTTCCGGCGCGGGAAAGGCGAAGGTCAGTCGATCATAGGGAACGTCCCACAAAACGTGGGCTCGTTCGGTGAGGAGGCGAATCTCGGAGAAAATGGTTTGGCTGGAATAGATGGCCGGACCGCCAGCCAGATACTGACCGACGAAGGCGGGATCCAACTCCGACGACAAGAGATGGCGATAGAGGTTGGTTACATTCCAATCGCCGTGCAATTCGCAATCTCGGACATTCAGAAAGACCGGGGCGGCCCCCCACCGTCCGCACTTTACTTCCACGGTTGGACCTTCCTCTTGCCGAGCAATCAGGATGGCGAGGAAGTCCAAGGGCCAATCCGAGATCGAACTCCACTGTTGGTCGATTTCGTGATCCGTACACTCCTCGACTCCAAGGTCGTTCTGCTCGGTTGGATAGTCTTGGTGACGTTCCCGGACCAGCATCAACGACCGGTTCTGAGATTGAAGGCAAGCGCTGTGCAGCGCTTGGTGAAGGATGGGAGATATGCGGCTTCTGCCCGCGACCCAGTTACTGGAGTCGGCGCTCCAGACGCTCGATAGATCACCTAATAAAATGCGGAATGACACCATAGTTTTGTTTCATGTCGTCACCCCCAATCAGACAATTTATATATTAACCAGTTTTAACTTTTCCAAATCGCTCAAACTACTCGACGAGCGTTGAAAATGAATGGATTCACCCCCGCTCAAACCAGTATCTCATTCATTCTAATTCAGTCGACCCCATAAGAAAAGTACCCTGATAACGTTTTTAAAACGAATTCAGACTAATTCCATAGTCTTCTGCCAAACGATAGCGCTCACCGTGAACGGTTCCTTCGCCCTCGGCAACGGTGAGTTTACGGACAAGAACATCGTGAACCCACTCTGGCAAAGCGGATTGGGCACGGCGGGTAGCGACGGCACGCAATCGGGCGACTTCTTTTTCCTTTTCCGAAGCGGTGGCGGGAATACGACCGTAGTCGGCGAAAATCTGAGCCTTGGTGGAGGCAGAAATGCTGCCGTTCTGGGTGAGGATATCGAACATCAAGGCGACGCCTCGCTCGGATCTCAGCTTAAACGAAGTGGCCAACGTTTTGGCCCTCTCGAATTTGTCCTTGGCGGCCTCCATCTGGACCTTCTGGAATTCGGCGGTTCTCCCCAGGCTTTTGAACTGCCCCCGCCATGGCTCGTTCACCACGAATCGGCGCGATTGGATGGATCGCGCCCAGTCTAGTTGATCCTGACGATCTTCCGCCAGGACCTCTCTCAGGACATCCGCATGCATGCCGAATATCTGGTCGAAGACTTGCTTGTGCGTGGACGCCATGGTTTTTAACAATGGGGGGAGACTGCCCTGCCCGAAGTTCCACTGTAAAGCACCGAACGAGATTCCCTGGCCATCGAAATCGCCGGAAATCCCCGAAAAACACTCCGGAATGGGGGAGTTGGTTTCAAAGGAGCCAGTGAGGGCCAAACATCGGTAGAGCAACGACTGCGTGGCGATACCCGCTCTTTCGATTTGAGAGCCGCCGAAGAGCGCTTCCCATGTTTTCGCCCCTACGACTCCGTCCGCCTGAAGGTTATTATCCGCTTGGAATTTTCGAACGGCGGCCTCAGTTCCGCCGCCAAATATTCCATCGATCGGGCCATTGTATAGCCCACGCTCCTTGAGCTTCTTTTGAATCTTTTCTACTTCGGGCCCTTTCGATCCAACTTGATAACTCACATTTCCTCCTATTCGATGCAGTGCATGATACAAACGGCGAGGTCAAAAAAGGTTGATAAGTGGGCAAACCCATGGCCCGTTTACTCAATAGAAAAGCACAACTCGGGAGGCCGGATGCCGTTTAACGCCATCCGCAATTCCCCCTCCAGATGGTCTTATCTGGCGCGGCCCAAGCTCTTAGGTGGCTTCGATCCGCGAATTTGCCGACGGGCTAAGCAATCTCCAGGTTTTCTCTTCTCACTGGGTACTTCTCGAGGACCCGCGAATCGCAAAACGCCTGATCGATCCAATTCATCGCCTCTGTCAGCGCTCTCTCGGCGTTTCCTCGACAGGTAAAGGAGGCGAGTTCGATATCCATTGCCGGGGTGTCAAGCATGATTTTCACCCGTGAGTCGACCGGTTCTGGATGAAGAGTCGGGATTCCGACGACAACAGTTGATCGTATCGTTACGACTAGCATCGATACCATTAGCGCGCCAGCTTTCGAGGAAGTTACATCTAGATTTTCAAGACATAGTTAACATTCTCGCAATTTTCATTGCAGCGTAAGAAGGGTTCTTGGACATAGGTAACTATCCAACCTGGATATACACAAAACTCGTACTCCTAGATCTCTCAGCGCAACGCTTCATCGAAATTTGTGGGCAAGGCGAGACCCCATTCAGCGACCCAGGCTTCTTGTCCCAGTGGGGTGAGCTCGACTTGTCGTGGCACCGGGCCGTTGGCGATCCATTTGCGTTCGACGAAACACGCGAAGAGAGCCGCGCCAAGAGTGCCTCCGATATGGGGGACGCGCTCCGTCCAATCCAAACACGCCCTGGCGAAGCAACGACGGGACAAAGCAGGCGCCTGCCAATTCACGCCAAGTTCTCGCAGCCTTCGCTCGCCGTCCGAACTCAGTTCATATCGGTCTTCGATTTGTCGCAACCAATTACGAGATTCAAGCCCTCGGCGAAGTGCGACACCGAGTTGTCCAGCCAGATGGTCGTAGCAGGTGCGACCGGGTCTGAGAAGACGGGCGCGTTTGGACATCCTCGGTTCCGGTGGCTTCCTTGATCCGAACACGGCCAAGGACTCCACGATGACGGCAACCTCAGGGCCCGCCAGACGATGGTAAGTGTGGCGACCGCTCCGCACCGACTCTACCAAGTTTGCCGAGGTCAGCACGGCCAAGTGATGGCTGGCGGTCGAGGGAGCAATATTGACGTGGACGGACAGCGCCGTGGTCGAATACGCTCGGCCATCCATCATGACCGTTATCATCTCTGCCCGAGTCGGATCGGCGAGGGCGGCGGCGATGTGGGAGAGGTGGTGCGGCAGTATGGGTTCGGTGGCCTTGGTATTCATAGCTTCAGACCTGGCGATCGACGTCTCGGACGGCGATTGAGATGCGAAGGCGGTAGGATTCGGAGGTTTTTTTGGAATGGATCGATGACGTATAGGAAGCATCTTGCAGGGCGGATCGCTCCAGACGTTTCGATCGCGATCGAATGAGTTAAGGCAGGGTGAAGAAGAAAGTTGCTCCTTCGCCCTCTCTGCCTTCCGCCCAGACCTGCCCACCGTGACGTTCGATGATGCGTTGGATGGTCGCCAGTCCGACTCCGGTACCTTCAAACGAAGCATCGGAATGCAAACGGCTGAAGGGCACAAATAGATTGTGAGCGTAGTTCATGTCGAACCCGGCGCCATTGTCTTTGACGTAAAAAACCGTGCCATGGTCCGGACTTTCGACCGCGCCGAATTCGACTTTTGCGGCTGACTTCTTTCCGGTGTACTTCCAAGCGTTGCCGATGAGGTTTTCGAAGGCAATACGCAGGAGCGTGCCATCTCCTCGAGCGGTGAGATTAGGGGAAGCATGGAACTGGACTTTTCGATCTTGGTTTGTGCGGGTCAGGTCGGCGGCAACGGCGAGAGCCAGCTTGCTTAGGTCGACCTCTTCCGTGCGCATGGAAACTCGCGTTACGCGGGAAAGTCCGAGGAGCGCATCGATCAGGATCCCCATTCGTTGGGCGGCGGCTCTGGTTCGGGAGAGATAGTCCTGCCCTTCGGCGCTCAGGCGATCACCCAATTCTTGAATCAGGAGCTGGCTGAAGCCATCGATACTTCGCAAGGGAGAGCGGAGGTCGTGGGAAACCGAATAGCAGAAGGCCTCTAGCTCTTTATTCACGCTGACCAGTTCCGCCGTTCTGTCTTGGACTCGGCGTTCTAGATCCTCGTTGAGACTCCTGATTTCGTCTTCCGTCCGTTTTCGCTCGGTAGCGTCTCGGAGAAAGACGGCGAAACTGATACGGCCTCCGTCGGTCAGCTTCGTCACGGTGGCGTCGGCCGGAAACTCGGTTCCGTCATGGCGCAGCCCTTGGACTTCGGTTTGGTTGAGGATATCGGCCTTGCTTTCGGCAAAGCGTTGGACCCAAGTTCCGTGAATGTCTCTTATGCGGTGAGGGATGAGCAAGTTCAGGAATTGACCGATCGCTTCGGCAGCGCTGTACCCAAATACCTGCTCTGCGCCGCGATTAAAGCTAACAATCCTCAGGTCTTCATCCAAGATGATGATCGCATCGGCGGAGATATCGATGATTTTGGCCAGGCGCAGTTGAGCTTCTTCGGCGCGTTTGCGTTGAATCACGAGTCCCAGTTGGGCAGCGATGGAGGTGATGAGGGAGACGATCCGGTCATCTTCCCTACGTTCTTCCCGCATGAAGAACTCGATAATGGCAATGAGTTCTTCCTCGACCACGATGGGAACGCCGAAGGCGACTTTGAAGTCGGCCCTTTGCGAATAAGGCATTCGCGTATTGGTTGCGTCCGCCGTGACGTCTTTTACCCAGACCGGACTGAAGGTTTCCCAGACGTAACCGGGAAGCGCTTTTCCTTTTGGGTACGCCTGGGCGATGCAGTGATTACGGAACTGTTGAATCTTGGGATCTGGCACGAACCAAGCTGGACCGCAGTCGAGGATTTCTTCTTGACGGCGAGGAATCCAAGCCTGGCCGAAGACCCAACCCGTCTTTTCGCAAACTTGCCGCAGGATGACTTCCAGCGCGGATTCGAGGCTATCGCTCTCGACGATCTCCAGCGTGATGGTTTGGAGTAGTCGAATTTGCTCGGTGAGCCGCCGATCCTCAGTTACGTCGGTAGAAATACCGCACATGGCAAATGCGTTGCCAGATTCGTCAAAGAGAGGAGACTTGATGGAGATGTAGTGGTGAATCCCATCGGCCAGGGTGGCGGTTTCTTCGGCCTCGATCACTCTTTTTTCTTGAATGACCCGCTGATCGATTTCTCGATAGGCTTTGGCGTGTGTCCCCTCGAACACGTCGTAATCGGACTTCCCGATGACGGATGGCGCGCCGTCTCCAAAGAGTTTCATGAACTGATGGTTGACCAATTCATATCGGCCATTCGCATCTTTGACGTAGACGATAGCGGTGGAATTGTCGATGACGGACTGGAGGAGCTGTTGGCTGGTCCGCAGGGCTTCTAGCGCATTGCGCTCGGCGGTGATATCGACCATGATGCCTCGAATCTTGACGGGCTCATCGTTTTCAAGAACGACATTGACGATATCTCGCAGCCAGAGCACTCGGCCATCAGCGGCGATCATTCGATAGACGAAGTCGTGGTTCTGTTTGGCGGCGGTGGTGGCGACGCAGTAGTTAACGGTAGCTTCCCGATCCTCAGGATGGATGTGGTCCGCCCAGAATTCAGGATCTTCCAGCCAATTTTCTACGGGGTAACCAAGGAGGCGCTCGGCACGTTTGCTGACGTAATTGAATTCCCAGGTTCTGGCGTCGGCTTCCCATACGATGCCATCGATGGAATCGACGAGAGCGAGGTAGTCCTGCTCCGTCTTTCTGAGAGCCTCTTCGCCTTTCCGGAGGCCGGTGATGTCGGTGGTGATTCCGCAGATGCCCTGGATATTTCCCTCGGCGTCCCGGAGGGGAGTTTTGATGGAGACGTAAATGTGGTTTCCGTCCGGGAGATATGCGACTTCTTCTCTCTGCTCGGTTTTGCCGGTTTCCATGACCCGTCGGTCGAAGGCGCGGTAGGCATCGGCTCGATCTTGGGTAAAGAGTTCGTGATCCGTTTTTCCGACGAAGTCTTGCGAGGGGTCTTCGAAGAGTTCGGCGAAACTGCGGTTGACGGAGAGATATCTTCCTTCGCGGTCCTTCACGTAGATAACGGCGGGCGAGTTGTCAAGGACGGATTGAAGCAGCCACTCGTTTTCCCGGAGCGCTTCCTCTACTCTCTTGCGCTCTTGATTCTCTTGGTGAAGCTCCTGGTAAAGAATGGCGTTTTCAATGGAAACGGCGGCCTGGGAAGCGACCCATTCGAGGATTGCCATGCTCTCTTCGGGGATCGATCGTTCGGATTCCAGATAGAGCACACCCGTGCAGTTGGGATGACGCCGGATGGGCAGGCAGCACGAGGCGAAGGGGATTGAATGGGACTTGAAGTAAGGGTCCTCTTCACCGTCCGGTGGCAATGCGTCTTGCCAGCAAGCGGCCTCCGAAGTGCGGATCACGCGATCTATGATCGATAAGGGAGCGAGATTTCCGCTCTCTTCTTCTGACTTGAGCAGCACTACGATTTCCCCTTTCTGACGGATGGCTTCGGCCACGAGGGAATTCTCTGTGGACACGTTTAAGATGAGAACACCTCGCGTCGATTGAGTCGTTTCCAAAACGCCTCTCAACATGCCTTCGACGAACCTTGCTGGCTCTGCCGCCGAGTCCAAAGCATACGACTCGGTCAGGAGGCTCAATACGCGGATTTGGTCGCTTCGGTCTTCCGGATTCGCCTTTGCCACCAAATCCGGGCCTTTCCAATATTGCTCAAGTAAGTCTTGCGATCTTTTTTGCAGCAGCGAGGCGATCGTCACCGATCCTTGCGCCTGTAGACAATGCGTCACTCGTCGACAAGCAAGTAGCTCAATATCGATTCGACCCTCATCCTTTGCGCGCTGCATGGCGACGTCAAATCGGGAGATTACGTCTGGGTTGGCGGCGGTCGCGTACAGCAATTCTGCCTCAAGCAGAGCGCGGCGGGCATCCGATATCGCCAAGTTATCGGTTATATTCTTAACAAATTCGATCCAGACTGGCCGAATCTCGGGAGGGGCGTCCTTGAGAAATTTTAGCCTGGCCAGGGCGAGCCAAAAGCTTTCTTCGGGATCCCCATGGTCGTCTTGTGCTTCGGCACGATGGAGGTCGTGGAGAGTCAGCGACAATTCGGCGAGTACCGAATCTCGGAGCGTTTGCCAACGCGGCCCCTTGTCCTGACTTGTCTTTTCAGGATCATTGGGTTGCAGTTGGGATTCAAACGGGCGCTGGTTCACAGGGGGAGAATCCTTTATATCTTGCGAAGTTGCCAACGAACGGATTTTATTGAGTCTGAGAGTTCAATCTGGCGACACGATTTTACGCAACCCACTTGGACTCCTTCGCACCATGACCCAGCCACCACAACCCAGGGCTGGACACCAATTTAGACTAACACGTGTTTGGTTGGAAGTTAATTCTCCCTAACTCAAACTTTGAAAATGTGCGAATCAGAGCAAATTTCCAGGTCTGTCACTTCTCTTCAGACTAGGTATATAAAGTACTCGTTAAGGCTCAATCTATCCGAACCCGAATGTTGAGATCTAATTCGTTCAAAATTCAAATGACCACCATACTTCACATAATTAGCATTTTGAGCATATATAAATTAAACGGTTAAATTTATCATCGTTGTTCCGTTAATTCTTTTTCAAAATAGGCCACGCATTGGCATCAAAAATGCTTCTTTCACTAAATTTTAGGATGGTTTCATTTCACGATTTGCATGAGAGTGCCGATTGTGTTAAGTTTAAATTACTTCTGCGAGGAACTTTGATTTACCGTTGTTCGTCGTAGACAACATGGCCTTGCGCATTGGATGTGAAGTTGCACTCACAAGCCAGTACGCAGAGTAGTCATTATTCTCGTAATACAAATAGATACTTTTCAGTCCTAAGGAGAATATCTCCAAGGGATGACGTTATCTAATTAGCCGATATAATCGGAGGATAAATTGAAAATCCGAAAAGCGTTTACGCTTATTGAATTACTTGTAGTCATTGCCATTATCGCAATACTTGCCGCGATTCTATTCCCTGTCTTTGCTCAGGCTAAGGAGTCCGCTAAGAACTCGGCATTTCTCAGCAACGTCAAGCAAACCGGTCTCGGTAACTTGATGTACTGCGCTGATTACGACGACCTCTTCCCTCTTTCTTGGAATTCGGACGATCCTACCGGTCAAGGTCTTTGGACCTGGCAAGGTACGACTCAGCCCTACGTTAAGAATTGGGGCGTGATGCTTAATCCGAAGGTTACGCCTCCGACTGGACCTAATGCCTACTGGCAGCGGCTTCAGCACTTTGGCAGCTTGCCACGTATCCAGGCAGTTAGCACGACGGCCGCTTACTTCGAGTCCAACTGGATGGGCTTGGGCAATACGAAGGCCGATGGGATTATGGGATCCAGTGGCGGCAGCTATGGATTCAAATCGGCGCCGAGCTTGAGCCAAACTTCCATCGCGGAAGTTTCCAACACGGTACTGATTTCGGAAGCGGGCAACTGGGACTACCTGGTTGGCGTTTACGGATCGACGACACCGTTCGTGTTCTGCGGCGGCTGGGGTACTGCAGCTAGCGCTTGGCCCGCTCCTTCTTGGGCAATTGCAGGTCCGACGACGACGACTCGGCCGCTTGGTGGTCGAAAGGGCGTTGGAAACTGCGAGTATCCGAACGGTATGACGACCTATGTCGCCGCGGACGGCTCGGCAAAGGCTCAGGACTTCCGAGGAAAGGTTATGGAGAAGGTCCAACTCTCCGACGGTACTTGGGCGTTCAAGAAGTTCTGGCCGGCTGGTTCCTAAGGAAAACGAATGAAGAAACTTGGATTGTTGATTCTTCCTCTCGTCGTTCTTCTTGCCGCTGGCTGCAGCCAGCAGCAGGACATTGGAGATGCGGCTAAGCCACCTCCTGCCGGAGCTCAGCCTCCTGGCGCGGTGGGAGCGCAAGGCGGGGCAAGCGGTCCCGCACCTATGGGAACCGCAGAACCCAAGTAAGTCGACGCGTGCGGTCCAGCTTTAAGAGTTGGGCCGCACGTTTCTTTTTGTCCCTGTCATTCATCCAATCGCGGACGAAGACGTATCATTAGCGCCATGCACGAGGATGTGAATTGGCCGCGAGCATCTGCCTGGTTGGCAGGGCACGCTCCGGGGATGACGAAAGGGCGGCTAACGGTCTTGGGGGTTCCGCTCAATTTCTCTATCACCCCTGGGAACTGCGACCGGGCGCCGAGGGCGATTCGCGAGTCGCTTGTTCGCTTCTCCACCTACGCCTATGAAGGGGCAGACGTCCGGGAATTGATTCCGGACGATCGAGGTGATCTGACTCTCTTTGGCGGCGCTTCCGACGCCAATGGGCAGATTGAGGAGGCGGTGGTCCAGATCAAGGATCGGGCGGTTCTGCTAGGAGGCGACAACGGGTTGACTCGGCCCGCGGTGAAAGGGCTGGCTCGATCGCTGGGGTTGGGATTGGATCGGATCGGGCTCATCACCATCGACGCGCACCACGACCTTCGCGAATTAGATGGAGGACCGATCAATGGAAATCCGATACGCGGGTTGTTGGCGGATGGGCTTCCGGGCTCGAACGTCATCCAGATTGGCATTCAGTCGTTTGCAAATTCGCCGCAATATGCGGCGGTCGCCAAGCAAGAGGGGATCAAGGTTGTGCCGCGAGGCGAGGTTCGAGACGGGCAGTTGGCTGACGTTTTGAAGTCATTTTTGCTTCGGATGCCACGGGTAGACGTGGTGTATATCGACATCGATCTGGACGCCATGGATCGAGCGTTTGCGCCGGGCTGTCCGGGGGCGCGGCCGGGAGGGTTTACGCCGAACGATTTGCGCGAAGCGGCGTTTGAGGCGGGGCGGAATCCCAAGGTTCGCATGATTGACCTTGTCGAGCTAGACCCCACGAAGGATATCAATGACGTAACCGCAATGGCGGGGGCGGCCTGTATGCTCAGTTTCGCGGCGGGAGTCCGGGCCTGCCTATGAGCTCACTGGTCGTCCGCAACATTGGCCAATTACTGACTCTGAGGGGCCCGGCTCGGCCCCGGGTGGGAGGCGAGATGTCCGAGTTGGGGATTCTGACCGACGCGGCGATGTTGATCTCGGACGGGGTGATCGTTTCGGTTGGCAAGGATGGGCAGGTTGAGGCGGACGGCGCTACCGAGGTGGATGCGGAAGGCGGAGTGGTCTCGCCCGGTTTTGTGGATGCGCATACGCATCCGGTGTTCGGCGGAACTCGGGTCGACGAGTACGAGTTGCGCGCTCAGGGAGCAAGTTACGTGGAGATTTCCCAAGCTGGAGGCGGGATTATGTCGACCGTGCGGGCGACTCGCGCGGCGAGTGAGGATGAGTTGTTTAGGCAGTCCCGGAGGTATGCCGACTGGTTCTTGAAGGGCGGAACCACTACGGTGGAGGCAAAGTCTGGCTATGGGTTGACGCTGGAGGACGAGTTGAAAATTCTGCGGGTGATTCACCGCTTGAATGCTGAGTGCCCGCTGGACTACATCGCCACGTTTTTGGGGGCGCACAGCATTCCGACGGAATTTCGAGATGAGCCTTCTGAGTATGTCGACATGGTGATCCACCAGATGATTCCGAAGGTTTGGCCCACGGGGCTCGCGGAGTGGTGCGACGTGTTTTGTGAATCGATCGCGTTCGATCTTCGTACCACCGAACGGATCATGATGGCCGCAAAGGAAGCAGGCTTCGGGTTAAGGATGCATGTGGACCAGCTTTCAAACGAAGGCGGGGCGGCGCTGGCGGCGCGACTGGGCGCCACGACGGCGGACCACTTGGAACGGACAGACGCGTCCGGCATCGCCGCTCTAGCAGATGCGGGAGTTCAGCCAGTGCTGTTGCCCGCCTCGGTCTATGCCTTGGGGCTGGATCACTACCCTGACGCGCGGGGGATGATCTCGGCGGGATTGGCGGTGGTGCTGGCGACCGACTTCAATCCGGGATCGAGCCCGACGACCTCGATGCCTGCCGTGCTTTCGCTGGCATGTACTCATCTCAAGATGTCGCCTGCTGAGGCGATGACGGCCTGCACGGTAAATGCGGCTTACAGTTTGCATCGCGGGGATCAACTGGGAGCTTTGACGCCGGGCAAGCAGGCGGATTTCGTGATTTGGGGGGTGGAGGATTACCGGGAGATTCCGTATTTCTTTGGGGTGAACCACGTGCGGTCGGTTTGGAAAGAAGGGCGCTCGGTGGTGAGTGGTTCTCCGGGGTTGCGGGTTTGAAAGTTGGGGCGGTCCCGTCAGAGAGATGACGGCGGCATTTCGTTCGGTGATGATTCGCGTGTTGTAAACACGGAGCGCAATGTAGCCGACGGTCCTACCGTCGTGGGCGCTCTGGTTTTGGTAGGGCGCTCTGAGGTTGGGCGCGCTCACGTCAGGGGGACTGACGGCTACATTGCGCTCGGTGTCATTCGCGCGTTGTAAACACAGGGCGTGATATGGATGATGGGTTTGGCGTCGTGGGGGGTTGGTTTTGGTAGGGCGCTCTGAGGTTGGGCGCGCTCACGTCAGGGGGACTGACGCCTACATTGCGCTCGGTGAATATCCGCGCGTTGTAAACATAGAACGCAATGTAGCCGACGGTCCTACCGTCGTGGGTTGGTTTTGGCAGGGGCGCTCTGAGGTTGGGCGCGCTCACGTCAGGGGGACTGACGCCTACATTGCGCTCGGTGATTGGGGGCGCTCTGTTTGTATCTGAGCGTGGGGTGGGTGATGGGTTTGGCGTCGTGGGTTGGTTTTGGCAGGGGCGCTCTGAGGTTGGGCGCGCTCACGTCAGGGGGACTGACGGCTACATTGCGCTCGGTGTTTGGGGGCGCTCTGTTGGTTCACAGGTGGATGGGCTGAGGGGCGTCTTGGGGGACAGATGTCCACGGCCATTAGATAGGCCACGGTTTCATATTACTGCTGTAAGCTCTTGGTAAGAGCATGATTCATGTCGAGCGTATGACGGCGCCTTCGGTGATGACCTCCCCGCGCGTGATGGGGTGGCGGGAGGAGGCGCAGCGATTCTTCTTGGGGCCAGCGAAGAAGATTCAGGAAAAATTTGAGTTCCAGAGTCTCGCGACATTTGAGAACTTAAAGGAGGCGCTTTCCGCCCAATTTCATGGCAAGTGCGCGTACTGCGAGAGGGCGGTGGGGTTTGGGGAATTCGACATTGAGTTTTTTCGACCACGATCCCATGCGGTAGGGCTAACCGGTAAGGTGGACGACCAGCATTACTGGTGGCTGGCTTACGAATGGAGCAACTTGATGGCCTGTTGCCGGAACTGCGGGAGCTATAAGGGCACTCGATTCCCGGTGGAAGGGAGCCGCAGTCGATACAGCGAGGACGTCTCGAGTGAGCGGCCCCTATTGCTAGACCCGTGTGTGGACTACCCCGAACAGCATCTGTCCTACGATCAGTTCGGCAAGGCGTTCGGGCTGACGCAACGTGGAAATATCACCATTGACGTTCTGAACCTGAATAGCGAGTTTCTCCTTCGGGAGCGAGAACAGGCTTACCAGGACGTATACACGCAATTAGCGATGACGGCGGTCCAAAACCCCGGACAGATCGAGACGTTTTTTCGCACTCAGGCGCAGCCCTATCATGCTTACTCGGGGATTCGGAGGGCGGCGCTTCGGTCGATTACCCAGCAATCGCAGTTCTCCCCATTCGCCAGCCTGCCCGAGCTTCTGCCGGGGCCGGTCGAGCAAGTGCAATCGGCGGTACCGACGACCGGAGCAGAACCTCCTACCAAAAAAGTAAAAGCCAAACGAAAGGCGCGTGAGAAGAAGATGGACGACTTTAATGTGGCGTCCAATTCAGTGCAGGCGAAGACGGCTTACTACTCCAAGACTCGCTATGTGGAACGGGTAGAGATCAAGAACTTTAAGATCATCGATGACCTCGATCTACGGATTTCGCCTTCGACTTCGGACAGCGCGCCGTGGATGGTGCTGCTGGGGGAGAACGGGGTTGGGAAGTCCACGTTCTTGCAGGCGCTTTCTCTGACCTTGCTTTCGCCGGAGGATCGGGAGGCTTTGAACCTTGATGCGCGACGGTTTGTTCGGCATGGGCAGCGGAGCGGATTTGTTCGGGTTCACCTTTCGGGGGACTCGATGCCGGTGGAGATGACCTTCTCTAAAGGCTCTTCCCAGTTCGAGGGTCCGCCTGCAAAGGTGCTGATGTTGGCCTACGGCGCAACTCGTCTGTTGGCCCGCAAGGGAGCGCCTTCGGTGACGCCCTCACCCAACAGTGGGGCCGGAAAGGCCGCTCACTTATTCAATCCTTTTGAACCGCTGATCAATCCAAACGAGTGGCTGAGCAGTTTGCCACGGAGTAGGTTTAATGATCTGGCCACCGACCTTAAGGAATTACTTCTCTATCCACCAGAGGCAAAAATGCGGATTCGGAATCGGACGATGGAACCGTATATCCAGATAGAGAACGACGGCGACCGGGTGCGATTCGAAGAGTTAAGCGATGGGTATCAATCGGCATTGGCACTGGTGGCAGATGTAATGTCGATTCTCATTCACCGTTGGCCATCTTTGGAGGTGGCGGAAGGCATTTTGCTTATCGATGAGTTGGGTGCTCATTTACATCCGCAGTGGCGGCTCCGGATCGTCGGGATGCTGCGAAAGCACTTGCCCAGGTTGCAGGTGTTTGCGAGTACGCACGATCCGCTTTGTCTGTGGGGACTGCACCAGGGAGAGGTGGCGCTGCTTCGGCACGATGAGGAAGAGGGGTTTGTGATGAACAGCGATCTGCCCGATCCCTCGGAGATGAGCGTGGAGCAGATTCTAATTTCCCCCCTCTTTGGCTTGGGAAGTACGATTGCGCCCAATGTGGCGGATCGATTGGACAAATACTACAAGTCGCTGACATCGCAAGAGCTTTCGCCTGAGGACCAGGCAAAGGCGGCACGGGCCAAGGCTGAATTGGACTCGGCGAGTCTGCTGGGGCAGACGCCTCGGGAGCGTTTGTTCTATGAACTGATCGATAAGGAACTGGCTCAGATGGAGGTTCCCCCTCCTTCCGCCGATGCTATGGACACGGCATCTATGGTTCAAGACCTTTGGGCGCAGGTGCAGGCGGAGTCATGATCCGAATCGACCGCTCCACCGTCGATCCCCCGAAGGACCTTTGCGAAGAGAAGTCCGCCGGGTTAAAGGAGTACGAGAAAGCCTCGATCTACTACCAGGGTCAGGAGTGGCAAAAGAAGGCGTTTCCGTTTAAGGCTTACAAGTCGCCGAGTGTGCGAGAGGCCTTGGATAAGTTGTTTCGCGGCAAGTGCGCTTACTGCGAATCTCCTTTGCCGACGCAACCGCCGGAGATTGAGCATTGGCGTCCGAAAGGAGCGACATACGAAGGCAACGCGTTGAAGCCGCCCGGTTATTGGTGGCTAGCGGCGAAGTGGGAGAACTTACTGATCTCGTGCATCGACTGCAACCGAGAGCGAAGCTATGTGGTGAATGGAACTCCGGTGAAGCTGGGCAAAGCCTGCAAGTTTCCGTTAGCGCCGGGGTCTCCGCATGCCTCCAAGCCGGGTGAAGAGTCCTTGGAGCAGCCGTTGCTCATTGACCCTTGCAGAGAAGATCCCTCGCAGTACTTGAAGTTTATGGGGAATGGGATGGTGACGCCGCAAGAGGATGCCTCAGGGCAGCCTTGCGGAAAGGGGCTTCAGTCGATTGAAGTTTATGGACTGAAGCGGGAGACGCTGGTGCGCGAGCGAAAGCGTCAAGCGGAGCTGATCAAGCTCCAAATGTCCCAGGTGCTGGAGCGCATCGGTCGCCTTGAGCGCGGCGAGGTGGATCCGGCAGCGGGCAAAGCAGATTTAAAGGAGCAGCTTAAACTACTAAGTCGCTTCGTGGAAGACGACCAACCCTATCTCGGGCTGGCGCATCAATTGATTGATCCATTCATTAGGAACCCGAAAGGATTTGACCTGAAATCAGTCTAGGAGACACCATGATTAGTACAGCCATTGCTCTTTCGATGCTCTTCCCGCAGGGCTTCCAATTTGCGGTTCGTCCCCGACCGGAATTGTTTCCGGCGGATGTTGTTCAGACGTGGACTTCAGCGATGCGGCAGTTAAGTCAAGCGGCCGGTGGGAACTTGCTTGTTGAAGTCGATCCACGTCAACAGCCCATCGAGGTGGGGCGACGCGTCTTGGGTGAAGGCGATTTGTACATCGTGGGGGCTGGTTTACGGCGAGAGCCTGTCCTTCTCGGAGGCACGCTTTGTTTCTTTCAATCGGAGGTTGAAGGGCCGAGTCCACAACGTCGGTCTGTGATTTCCAATTGGCTTCAGGGGCTTCCCAAAGGAACCGAATTCGTGAAAGGCAAGGACGTTCCCACTGCGGTCCGTCAAGCCTTCACCCAAGAGCTTTTGTACACTCGCCCCGACCTCACGAGCAATGTGTTGGATGGTGCGGACGTTCCTCTTTCGATTCGAGCCTATCCGATGATTCAATACATCGACCCGACGACAGGAAAGACGCGAATGATTGGCGCATCTCCCGGTTTTCTCGAGACGTTCATATCTGCGGACGCGAAGCAAACAAGTCCTCTGACCAGACAAGCGGTAGAAAGCCCGCTGGATTTTGGCAGCGGCGTCTGTATCTCCCTTGCCGAACTGACGATCGAAGCGAACCGAGCCTTTGGTCGAAAACTCAGTTGCGATCCTCGGGTGCGAGATCGGATGGTGTTTGTCTCGGGGCGAATGACTTTTGATGCGCTCGCAGAATCTATGAAGCGACTTACGACGGTTAACAGTTCGATGGAGATGCCCCGCCATCGCAACCAAGGCGAAAGTGTTGATTTGGCTTACACCCACCTCTTTGGCGCTCTCGCAGACAAACCCATGAAGGCGTCCCAAGCGATTCAGATGTATCCCGCAATCTCCGCCGTCTTCAAGATCCTTGGCCTTGCGCCCAATGCCATGGTAACCGTGAAGCCAGGAATCGCCGTGTATGCAACGTACGGAGGGATAGGAAAGCTCCTCAGTCCAGAGGGGGCCCCGGTTGTTCGGTATTCGACGTCCGGCTCGGTGATCCTGAGCCCTTAGACGTTGAATCGGAACAGCATGACGTCGCCTTCTTGGACGATGTATTCCTTGCCTTCACTTCGGACCTGGCCCTTGTCCTTCGCGGCGTTCATATTGCCAGCGGCGACGAGGTCTTTGTAGGAGACGGTTTCGGCTCGGATGAAGCCGCGCTCGAAGTCGCTGTGGATGACGCCGGCGGCTTGGGGCGCGGTCATGCCTTTCACGATGGTCCAGGCTCGGGTTTCTTTGGGGCCGGTGGTGAAGTAGGTTTGGAGGCCGAGGATATCGTAGGTCGCTCGAATGAGTGATTGGAGGCCGCCTTCCTTGACGCCGAGGGAATCAAGGAACTCGGCTCGATCCTCTTCCGAGAGTTCGATCAGTTCCGATTCAACCTGGGCGGAGATGACGATGACTTGGGCGCCTTCGGCGGCGGCGATGGCTTTGACCTTTTCGACGAACGGGTTACCGGTGGCGAGGTCGTCTTCGGAAACGTTGGCGGCGTAGATGACCGGCTTGAGCGTCAGGAGTCCCAGCCCCTTGATGGCAATCGCTTCGTCTTCGGTCAGGCTGACGGTGCGGGCGGGTTTGCCGTCTTGGAGAGCGGGAACGACCTTTTCCAGGGCATCGATTTCGGTTTGAACTTCTTTCTTGGTGCGCAGGTCCTTTCGGGCGCGGTCCAATCGGCGCTCGGCCTGGGCCATGTCGGCGAGGGCGAGTTCGATGTTGATGATCTCGATATCTCGCTCGGGATCGACGGAACCGGCGACGTGGATGATGTCGTCGTTTTCGAAGCAGCGGACGACGTGGATGATAGCGTCCACTTCGCGGATGTTCGCCAGGAACTGGTTCCCCAGCCCTTCACCCTTGCTGGCACCCTTGACCAGACCGGCAATATCTACGATTTCAAGGCGAGCGGGGAGGATGGCCTCGGAACCGGAGATCTTGGCGAGAACCTCGAGGCGGTCATCGGGCACGCTGACCATGCCGACGTTGGGCTCGATGGTGCAGAACGGGAAGTTCGCGGCTTGGGCCTTGGAGTTGGCCACAACAGCGTTGAAGAGGGTCGATTTCCCGACGTTTGGCAGTCCGACGTTTCCAGCTCTGAGCATAGGGTTTAAGGGGTTCCCGGCGAGGGTTTCGCCGAGGGGAGATTGTACCGCCGTTGGAGTCTTGCGGTTAGGTCCGCAACCGTCCCCGGACGGGCTGCGATTCGTTTCATAATAACCGGGGGATGGAGGCAGGTACTTTTACCATCGAGAGGGCCCTGAGGACGCTGGGCGATCCGAGGGGGAATCACCGGGACGCGTTCGATGTCCTGAGTCGGGATGCCTCTGTCCGACTGCGCCGCTATCTCCATCGCCGGCAGGTCTTGGCCGACGACGCCGAGGATATCTTGCAGCACATCATTGCCGGGCTGTGGGATAAGCGGGAGCAATTGACGTTCCCTGACGCGCAGCACTGGTATGCCTATCTTTACTCCGCCGCCCGCAGCGGATTGGCCGATCTCTACCGACGGCGCAAGCATGATTCGACCGACGACTTGGGTGATCTGATTGACCCCCAGGAACTCGTGGAGTTTGTGGAGTTAGCTCTGGACAGCGAGCGACTGCACGAACTGGCGGATGAGGTTTGGTTGGGTCAGCGACCTCGACACCACGCGCTGCGGCTGTTGCTGGCGAAAATGATTTACGGCGAGGGGATGCCGCTTCCGCAGGCGCTCCTTTTTTTGCGTTGCCGCGCTTTGCCCGCCGTTCCCGAATCCGAAACTGAGTTGGCAGGTTGGCTTTCCGAACCTTGGGTGCTGCGGAGCTTGGCGTTTACTCATCTATACCGAACCAACGACGAGTTGGCGGCGCTGATCTTGGGTCTTCCCTACGCCGATTCTGCGCTCCTGGACGCCCTGAGCCGTCAAGCGGCCACCGCGCCGCCCCAAGAGGAAGCGTGCGGCGGCTGGACTTGGGCGGAGGTGGAAGCCATTTTGTGGCGCATCCGTAGCGGCTGTACCCATGCTCAGGTCGTCCGGAGATTGGATGACCGGATGAATGAGGACGAAATTCACGATACTTATGCAAAATGTAGGGGTCGATTCCCGTTTGAGGAAATAATGCTTCTTCTTTGGAATCGCCTAGAAGGACACGAGCTACGGCAGAAAGCCCTTTCCGAATCGGGCTTATGGAAACGCTTGGTGTTCCATTACCACTGCCGTAACTTCCTTACCCAGGAGGATATTCTCGACCGGACCCGACCGGCGGCGCATCAGGCAGGTTACGCACTGAACGATATTTCGATGTGGATCAGTGCGTATCGATTGAGAGGGGAGTTGATCAATCGGCTTCACAAGACGTGGGGGACCGCTTGAGCGCCGACTTTCATTTTGAGCTAGAGGGTTTCCTGACTTCCATTGTTGAGGAGCGTGAGCCAAGCGAGCCCGCCGCCACGGTGGCGGAAATGGCGGCCTATTTGGGAGGGCAATTGTCAGACGAGGCGGCGGCGCGGATGGAGGCAATGGCGGCGCGCGACAACTACGTTTGGCAACAAATGCGAAGGGTTTGGGAAGTGACTGAAGCGATGCGAGACGGGCGCCGAAAGCGGCCCTCTTCACCCACGGACAATCCGCTTGAGTTTGAGATTCTGCGGGCGATATCAGATTTGACGGTCGCCACGCCTTCATCTCAGACAAGGCTGATTGGCCGGGAGACCGAGTTGAACGCGCTGGGGCGGATGCTTCGAAGCGGGTCCCGTTGGATCACCCTGACCGGGCCGGGAGGGATTGGCAAGACTTCGATCATTCGCAATTTGGGTTCGGCGGTTCGGGATGTCTTTCCGGATGGGATTTGGATGATCGAGTGCGCGGGAATTTCCTCATCGGACGAGTTCCTTCGGGCGCTTTCCGAAGCCGCCGAGCTTGATCCGGCGGACGACACGATGAAGAGTCTACGATCGGCGCTGGCCGAAAAGCAGACGCTCTTGATTTTGGATCGGATGGACGACCTAGCGGGATCGGGTCGAGAGTTGACGGAGCTCTTGCCAGCGTGTCCGCGCCTGGCGGTGGTGGCTACCAGTCGGACTGCACTGAAGATTCCTCTCGAGACCGAATACCCTTTGAACCCACTGAGTTTGGATCGGGATGAGGCGGCGACTTCTTTGTTTGTGGAAGTGGCGGAGCAGGTGGCTCCCGGATTCCGGGTTACGTCTCAAAACCGAGGGCAGGTGGCGAACTTATGCCGTCTGGCGATGGGGGTTCCCCTCTCTATTGCCATTGCCGCGGCGTGTTTGGCGCAGAAGAGCTTGCCGGAACTGGTCAAGGAGATCGGGCGAACCTCCGCCGTGCTGGAGGCGGAGGCGACGCCGCTGGCACGGACGATCGCACACTCTTTTATGCTGCTCAGCCAACAGGATCGGCAGGTGGTGCAGTGCTTGAAGGCGTTTGCGGGTTCGTTTTCTCTGGACGATGCTTTGAACGTCACGCGAGGGGACGCGCTGGAGACTTCTGATAGCCTCGCCCATCTCTTTCGATGCCGACTAATCGAGGTGGAGGCGACGGTTCAAGGGGTGTGGTATCGACTGCACGATTCCGTGCGGGACTATCTGGAGATATTGCCCTCCGACCGGTGGACGCAAACCCAGGCGATGGCGGCGGAGATTCGTCACGCAGGGGTCTTGGCTCAGAAGGCGCAACAGATTGGGCGATGGATGAAAGAGGGGCGCTGGGACGCGGGGATTCAAGAACTTTTAAGGCGTAGCGCCGATCTTCGTCGGGGGTTGAGTTTTTCGCGCGAGGAGCGCAACTGGACGCAAATCCGTCGCTATGCGGACGGGCTGGCAATCACTTATTTTGAGGCGGGCTATTTGTCCGACTTCGACGAGTTAGCGGAGGCGGCGCGGCTGGCTTCCTACGAATTGGGCGACTTGGCGCTTGATATTCGAATTCTGGGATTGGAAGGCGCACTGACGTCTCGAAGGGGGGACGACGAGGGGTGTCGCCGATTGTGGGAACGACGGCTGGCCCTGGCTGAGCAAGTGGGCGATGTGGACTCCGCGGTCGATGCGCTTACGGATCTGGCTTGGATGGCCTATGAGCATGGTGACCCCGATCGGGCGGCGGAACTGTTAGGGCGCGCCCAAGATTTAGCAGAAGCGGGTGACCTTTATCACCACGTGGCGACGGCCCAAGTCATTCGCGCTCGGATGGCGGTGGATTCGGGGGATACAGAGGGAGGACGAGCCTGGATCGCTCGAACTTTGGAAACGATGGAGCGGGTCGACAAACGACACTCGACTCTCTTTATCACACAGAACATCATCTTAGCCCACCTGGGAATGCACGAAGAAGATGAGGCCGAGCGGTGGCTCCGCCGACTCCTTGCCAATACTTTCGAGGGTCGGCATATTGTTCACATGAGTTGGACGCTGCGGCAATTGGGGGCGATAGGACAGCGAAGGGGCGAGGTGGACCTGCCTGCCCGGTGCTTTACCGCGGCGCTGCGCATGAGCGAGGGATATTCGGGCAAGCAAAGGCGTCGGGCACAGAAGGCTTTGGAAGGGTTCCTCGACGTTTCGGGGGCTGAAGAGGCGCTTCGACGATGCGAAGGCGCCTCTTGGGAGTCTCTGGTTGAGACGGTGCTAAGGACAGGGATTGCCTGACGGATTTGGCACGCAGTAGGGCTTGATGAGGATCATCTCGACGTTCATGTTGACCTCACCCGTGGTTGGATTGTAGTCATTGACATAGCCCGTATCCACATTGCATGCGGAATAGCACTGCGTTGCGCCGCAGGGATCCGATACATTGAAGATAGGGGGTGTAGAGAGATCCGACGAGTCGATATCCGAGCCGGGGGCAAGTGGGACGGGATCGGCCGCGACACCCTTATCATCGATAAAGATGACATTGCGGGGAATCTTTTTCACCCGGGGATTACAAACCCACTTTCCAAAGGCGGCGTTATCGACCACCGTCGCGCCGTGCATGGAGAAGTAAAGCAATTGGTTCGATCCGAGTTCCAAGTGAATATTCGCGGACTTGGATATCTCATCCACGGTAATGACTATTTGGGTATTCGGATATCCGTATTGCACAAGCTTCTCATCTAGGTCCACCCAGAATTCTCCGGGACTATCGATGGGAGTCGGCTTTCGCATCTGCTGTTGAATCTGAGCGTTTGCGATGGCAAGTACTTCTTCCTTTGGGATCTTCTTTGATCGAAGCTGCACGTCCAAAAGCATATTCTTTTTGTGCCATGCATTAAAGGCGACCAGAAGTCCCTCATGGAATCCATTTGCGATGATCACTTGGGTTCCGCAAATTCCTGAGAGCTCTACTCTCTTCCCTACTCCAGGCTGATAGCCTTCGTAGAGAATATTCCCGTACGGATTTGAACAAGCTGGCCCTTTTCCGAGAATATTGGCATTAAACCACGCGGTCGGATTTGTTTTAACCGCTAAATATTCTTCGAAGCTAGCGTCGTACCTCCACTCTACATCATCATCCGATATTCGGATGAATATTGGTTCAGACACGTATTCACCTCACCATATTCTCACATCGATTCATCGACGTATGAGTTTTCAAAGAATACATGATTCTTGAGAAAATAATCACAATTGATGCAAATAAATCTTACGAAAATCAATTCTATATTCTTTATTTTATGTTCGAAAATTCCATGGTGTTCAATGAAACGAGTTTGAACAAAATAAGCGTTCATCCTTGGCCGTGGCCGACGGAAGAAGCGTTTAGCCGGATAAAATCGGCGAGATGAACGGGCCTCGCCTTTCTGCATGGGTATGGCTGGGCTTGGCGGTGTGCGCGGTTTCCTCCGGATCGATTTTTGCCCGGTTGAGCGGAGCGCCTTCCGTTTTAATCGCCTTTGGAAGGTGTCTCTTGGCAGCGCTGTTCTTCTCGGGTTGGCTTTTGGTTCGGCGACCGGCTCCTCTACGGACGGAGGACCGCAAACGGGTGGTGGCAGCGGGCTTGGCGTTGGGCGTGCATCTGGGGGCTTGGATTGCTTCGCTCAAGCTGACCACCGTTGGCGTGAGCGTTTTGCTGGTGAACACGACCCCGATTTGGACTCTTTTGGCAAGGAGAAGCGCGCCGTCTGGACGCGATCTCTTGGCGACGGGACTGGGTTTTTTGGGATGCGCAATCGCCGTTTCGGGGGCTTTGGGAGGTCAGAGTTCCTGGCTGGGCGTGGTCTTGGCGTTGGTAGGCGCGGTGGCGATGGCGGTCTATGTTTTGGTGGGCCAAGATCTGGTTCAGCGCGTGGATTTGGTTCAGTATGTGGCCGGTTGCTACGGGACGGCGGCATCGCTTCTCGTGATCGCGGCGCTCGCGATGCGGCCGCCGATGGCGGAACTGACCTGGAGCGGATTTGGGTGGATCGTGGCGATGACGGTGTTCGCTCAGATCGTGGGGCACACTCTGGTGAACCGATCCCTGGGGTTCATCGCTCCGCATCGCGTAACACTGGCGCTGATGTTAGAGCCCTTATTGGCATCAGTAGCCGCATGGATGGTGTTTGGGGAGGCCCTGACTTGGCAGTTGGCGGTGGCTTTCCCGCTGGTTTTGGGTGGCGTTGGGTTGGTGGTGGGGTCCCGGAAATCAGATATTTCGTAATTTTTTTGCAGTTTAGTTAGTTTATCTCTTTCAACCTCGTTATCTTGGTAGACAGCCACTCGGAATGAGAGAGTGGACGGAGAGAAGATGAACTTACTTTTGGCAGTCTGTGCCCTTTCAAGCGGCGCGACGCTTCATCCTGCCTACGACCTGACGGCGGCCGCGCTACGCAGCGAAGCCAAGCGGTCATTTCAAGATCCTCGGCGGGTCAGGGGGCTTGGGCAATCTCAGGAGATCGAGTTGCCCATCTTTCCCACTGATTCCGCCAAGGTCACTCTTCGGATCACCTACTACCGTCCTCGCGAATGGGCTTCGGTGGTAGGGGCGCGTGTGGGATCGGCAGGCGGAAGGACGGAGCGGGATTTGGAGGCGGTACTGGGTCGCACGCTTCGGCGGATCGATCATAAAGCAGTGGTCTTCGACCTTCAGGCAAAGCTGCCGCTTCCGGAGGAGGACAACTGGTCTTTGCCCAGTTTAAGATACGAACTCCTGAATGAAGATGGATTTTCGGTGGATGGTTCAGCACCAACTTTGGCGCTTCCCTCTCCCCGCGATCTCTTGGGAACTGAATATCATTGCGAACTGGCTTTTCCCTTTCCTTACGAGCCTTCCAATCCGCCCTTTCTGACCTCACGGATGCAGAAGATTACGCTTCGCGTAACGGTGGATGACCGGATTGTGAACCTCGTTTTTCAAATTTAGCGCTATTCACTTGGATTGGAAAATTGACATGAAAATTCTTGGACGCTTTCTTGGCACTTTGTTTTTGACCGCGTTGGCGGTGGCTTGCTTCGCCCAAAAGCCGGGGCCGAATCCTGGCTACTTACCTATCGATTCGAGCGTGGCTCGGGCGGGGGTAGGCCCGGTGGGGGTTTGGGACCTTTCGGCGATCTCTCAAACTTCGTTGCTGACGCACATTTCATCGTCGAATGGCGTGGAACTGACCTATACCGACCAGAACTTCAGCTACTTCAGCCTGGATGTGGCGCTTCGCCTGGGGATCAACTACCTTTCCGTAACCGGAAGCCAGAAATACAGCGTGCTCTTCGCCGAGGCTCGGCGTTATGAACCGGTGCCGGTGAAGATCTCGGTTGACGGGGCGACCCCAGTTGCGGCGATCGCTCTGGTGGGATGCGCTTGCCGCGTGAATATGCTGTCAAGGGACACCGCCCTTGATCTGAATCTGACGCAGGGCGCGGCGGGCCTGGGCGTGCGTATTGGGGTGATTCAGGAATCGTTGGCCTTCTCGGCAATTGGGTTCGTGAACTACTCTCCTTTTGAAATCACAGTGGACGAGGAAGGAAAGGTGGATTTGGTGAAGGTACGCCAGAGCATGTCGAAAGTCTTCAACGACTACGTGAAGGCGGCGGGCAGTCTGGATACGGATGTGGTTCCGCGCATTCTTGGATTCAAGGTGGGGCCGGACTTCCCGGACATCTCCAAGGCGACTTCGATCAAGGTCACCCTTTAGTTCGTCATGTCACCATTGCTCCTCTGGCTGGCGTTGATTCCGGTCCAGGCGGACTACCGGCGTGAAGACACTTTCGTCTTCCCGCGCCCGGTGGTTGGGTTCATGATGCGAACCGACAAGACTGTCTCGGCAACTCGGTTCGACAGCGATTTTGTGACGGCCATTTCCAACCTGCACGATGCCATGGCTCCCTCCATGCGACGGGAGATTGTGAACGGCGGGGCAACGGAGTCATCGCTGGCCCAGGATTTTCAGAGACTCTTGGCGGAAGCGGCAAGGGGGGATGACATGCGGCGTCCTCCTGAGCAACCCGTAGATACAACCAGCGTTGGCTATTGGCAAAGTGGATACAATTTTTCTCTGTCGGGGCTTTTGCTGAGCCTTCGGCTCACGGTCTATTCTTCCGTCACTTCCGAGGCGGACTACCAGCGGCTGCGAGGCTACTGGAAAGACTATGGGGTGGGACGAGTGTTCTTTGGCGCGGGGGTTCGGATGCGGTTTCGGCTCCGGGGAACGGGGCCGTCTCTCTTCACGCGCTCTCGATACAAGACGTTCTCGCCGCTACTGAACGTGGGAAGCGCCCAAACGATGGGACACACCCAAGAGGAACTGGTTCACGAGTTCTATGGATCTGCCGAGTCCGAGAAGTTGGGATTTGCTCCGGCGATCGTCACTTCTTCCTATCAAAAGACTTTAGGAGAGACGTTGCGAGGCTGCGATCGGCTTTTTCAGGATCGTTTCGGAGTGAATGTGGAGATGGTGGAACCGATCTTTATTCAGATGCACCCAGAAGATGCGGGGGCGTACCGAAAGACGATGCCTCAACCGCGGCGTTAGACTCCGAGAGCCAGCTTGAGAATAAGGCCGGTCGTCAGGGCCGTTAATCCGGCAAAGACGGCCTTGGCGTGTTCGCCGTTGATCTCAAATCGTTCGTTTTCATAAGCCGCCTGTTCTTTGTCCGTCACCCCAAGCACCCAATCCTGGAAGGCTTTCGACATAGACCACCACCACAAGGCGGGGAGGATGTTGTAGCAGACGAGGCCGATGACGAGGAACGATTTCAGGAGGGGACGGTCGTTCAACGCATCCTTAGGCAATGAGAATATCTCGAATGTGGCGCCGATGCCGATGGCGAACATGAGGAAGGTGGCAATGCCGTATTGCCACTTTACGCGGGCGCAACCAAAGAAAACACTGGGATGCCCTTTCGAACGGGGAAACAACCCTAGAATGGGCAGGTTTTGGGGCTCTTCAGGCGGGGTCTTGATCGCGTAGTACTCGAATCGAGTGGGCTTTGCCAAGACTACTTCTCCACTTGGTAGCTCTTAGGCATGGTCACGGGGACCATGCCTTTCGCGACTCGGTCGATGACTGACTGGTGGAGGGTTGCGCCTTCGGGCACCTTTCGCTTGCGGCTGAAGTTGGGCCAACGGAGGCGGAAACCTTGTTTCTCATCGCTCCAACTCTTGAGGGGCAAGATGCCAATGCACCGCCAAATCCAATCGAGAGATTCGTCTCGGGGCGCCAAAGGGTCGGGCTTAGGATGTTCGAGCACCTTTTGCAGGGTAGTGGTCTCCACTTTGAGTCCCTGGGCAACGGCCTCTCTCACGATCCACTGAAAGGGGACCATGCAAAGGGCGGACTTTTCTTCCGGACGGCCGCCGCCGATATCGCTATGCACACCGGCGAACCAGACGGTTTTATAGTCCTGCTTGGCGGGGTCTTTCGCTTCCGCCTGGTTAGATGGGAAGTGAGCCCGACGCTCGTCCATGGCGCAGGCGTGGCGGAAGTGGTGGATATCTTCATTGGTTCGCGTATAGGGCAGGGTTCGGTAGCGAGTTAACAGGCCGAAGGAACTGACGGTATCGAATGCGCCGACGAAGTGAATGGGAACATTCTTTCGGGAGAAGTCTCGGCGAAAGACGGCGGCGGTGGCGAAAAGCTTCTTTTGGTCCTCCGAGCCCTTGGCGACGATGTTGTTGTAGTAGCGCTGCCAGAGATAAGGGGTGAGATTCTCATGTTCGGGTCGGAGGAGGCCGAACATGTGGACCATGCCTGCCACCGCCCGAGCGGTATACGCGCCGCGACTATAGCCGAAGAGATAGATATCGTCGGTTTCTTGATAGTTTCTTACCAAGAAGTTATATCCTTCGATCACGTTGTCACGTAACGTGAAGCCCATGGCCAAGTCCAAGCCTTTGCGAAGCTTTTTGGTGATCTTGCCAAGTTGGGCGGGGTCTTCTAGCGTGCCGACCCCGGCATCGTAGAAGCAAAGCTGGCCGTCATCCTTGACGAGACAGCGGAACAGGCGCAACACATTGGTCGCATAGGAATCGACCTCATTGCTGGTGCCATCGAAACATAGAACAATATTTCTTTCCGCCATACGCACTCCCTCGCCCCTTCACTATGTTAAACGAGGGAGTGTGGGCGCAACTAACAATAGTTAGTTACTTCTCTTCGCCCATTCCCAGCGAGGGGATGCCGCCGGGGCCGAAGGCGTGTTGCTCGGTGTAAGTCAAGAGCTTCTCGCGCGTATCTTGAATGTCCAGGTTTCGCATGGAAAGTTGACCAATTCGATCCTCTGGGCCGAACTCTGACTCGCCGCTCTCCATGCTGAGCTTCTCGGGGTGATAGGCCAGTCGGGGGCCGGTAGTGTCGAGGATGGTGTAATCGTCGCCGCGGCGGAGTTCGAGGGTGACGGATCCGGTCACGAGGCTGCCGACCCAGCGCTGGAGGCTGTCTCTCAGCATGAGAGATTGGGGATCGAACCAGCGGCCTTCGTACATCAGGCGACCGAGGCGGCGGCCTTCAGTTCGGTAGTTCTCGATGGTGCCCTCGTTGTGGATGGCGTTCACCAGGCGCTCGTAGGCGACGAAGAGCAGGGCCATGCCAGGCGCTTCGTAGATTCCTCGGCTCTTGGCTTCGATGATTCGGTTCTCGATCTGGTCGCTGCAGCCGAGACCGTGGCGTCCACCGATCTCGTTGGCTTTCATGACGAGGTCGACCTGATTCTCAAAGGTCTCGCCGTTGATCTTGACCGGCCAACCTTCGGAGAACTCGACGGTCACGACTTCGGTCTTGATCTCTACGTTCGGGTCCCACGACTTGACGCACATGATGGGCTCCACGATGTTGAGGCCGTTCGAAAGGAATTCGAGGTCCTTGGCTTCATGGGTGGCGCCCCAGATGTTGGCGTCGGTGGAGTACGCCTTTTCGGTGCTGGCTCGGTAGGGGAGATTGCGGGCTTGGAGCCACTCGCTCATCTCCTTTCGTCCGCCGAGTTCCTCGACGAAGGCGCGGTCCAGCCACGGCTTGTAAATCTTGAGGTCGGGATTGGCGAGGAGGCCGTAGCGATAGAACCGCTCGATGTCATTGCCCTTGTAGGTGCTGCCATCGCCCCACACGTTCACGTCGTCTTCCTTCATCGCTCGGACGAGCATGGTGCCGGTGACGGCGCGGCCGATGGGGGTGGTGTTGAAGTAGGTCTTGCCTGCGCTGGTGATGTGGAAGGCGCCGCACTGGAGAGCGACCAAGCCCTCACGTACCATCTCGGGTCGGCAGTCGATCAGTCTTCCCTTCTCGGCTCCGTACTCCTCGGCGCGACCAGGTACGCCGTCAATGTCGTCCTCATCGTATTGTCCGAGTTGGCCGGTGTAGCAGTAGGGGATGGCGCCCTTTTCGCGCATCCACGCAACGGCAACGGAGGTATCCAGTCCGCCGGAAAAGGCAATGCCGACGCGTTCGCCGACAGGCAGCTCGGTAAGGATTCGTGACATGAGCCCTTATTGTGGCATTTTGGGTGGGCGACGGCGGGGGCCTGATAAGGCATTCATTCGTTCAAGATAGAGAAGCATGACGAGCCTCCAATTTCGTGCCGCAACAAGCGAAGATAGTGCGTTTGTCTTTGCCGTAAAGCGAGCGGCGTTTGAGGAGTACGTGGACTCGCTTACGGACTAAGGAGAAACCGAAGGTACAAGCGCGAAAATCTTCTGGACTTCAAGATATTTCTGGGCACGAGCCCTAAGCAGATCGGACGCTTTGGGGTTCTTTAGTAAATCTCGACAAACTGCCAGGGCCTTGGGCTTTTGATCAAGCATGCCGTAGGCGTAGGCCAAGATGTATTGATACTCGGGCTGATTGGGATCGGCTTTCAACTGCTCAAGGCAAAAAGGAACGGCATTCTGCGGGCTAGGAGAAAATGGGCTCAGATACTCCTGTGCCAATGTCAACTTGCCCTCGGCGCCTATTTTGTAAGAAATCGGGCCCCTCGTTTGAGATCGAGCGTAGGCGATTTTGGCGTAAGGATCCTTAGGATTCTTTTCCAAATAAGCCTTGGCCATATCTCGCTGCTGTCCCGGGGTTACCCCGTCGAGGTAACCAAGGATTACCATAAGTGGCAGATTATCTGAGAACTTGGCGGTCACTTTCTTAGCTAGGGCGGTCAGGCTCTCTTGAAGAACCATCATCTCTGCCGATTCCTTTAGTTTGCTAACCCGGACATGGTGGCAAACGATCTGAGCGTAGAGTCCTGCCGCAGAATTCAGATCGACTTTCTTCGATTGAGTGAGTGCGGCAAGCATTCCGTCCCCATCCTTTTTCAGCCGAGCTGCCTGCCCATAGCACCATGCGGCGAGTAGGTCACTTCCATCCTTAGACATTCGTTCAATCGCCGTTGATTTGACGATCTCGGATTCGCCCTCTTGGAGCAATTTGATCATTGGATCCGAAAGAGAATATTTACCGTTGTAATTGAGGGGAAAGAGGCCCGACAAATCCCAGCTGAGGGGGCGCTCCCCTAAAGCATTCCCTAAGCTGATGCAAGTGGTCAGCAGCAGCGAAACAATCGAAGTCATTCTAAGATTATTCACATTCCCCCTCCGCTATCTACACCCAGACATCTGAGGGTGCTGTTCCAGGACCAAGCCATTTGGAGGGGCTTCTGGACCTATTGCGTACCCGTCGCCGTTGCCGTTTGAGTCCCATGTTGGAGTAGAGCCTAGATACCAGTTCAAATAAGACACACTCGAATATCCCGTGCCTGAAGTCGTCTGAACACTCGTGCCGTTCTTTTTGTACTGCACCTGCCAACCTACCTGGGCAAATGATAGTACAGAAAGAGCTGCAAGTTGAAAAATAACAAGAAGCTTTAGGTTCACTTTCATAACCAACCGAAACTATAACTCACGACATGTCGTAATCCAAGTTAATTTTGCAGATGATTACGCAAATTGCGAGTATATGCAGCCCTTTGCGTATTTTTGCCTATTCTATATACAAACCTAAAATCCCACCTTCTGCCGTCGATCGAGATTTTGAAGTCTGTGACCGGCAGCCCGAGCAACTCAAGAGGAAAATGAGGGAATTATTAAAGATTCGAATCGGAAACATTTCCTTAGTCGATTTGCATTCAGTGAAATTCGTTGACACATTGACGCAAAGGTGATGAAATGAACACACATTCATTTACAAGAGTACTCTTAGTTGCCACTGTGTCGATTTTGCTGCCACATTCAGTCAATGCGATTGGGGAGTTCATTAACGGCGGGACCCTTTCCTTCAGTAGCAGGGTGGGGGTTGCTGGCGAGAAAGACTGTGGATGGGCGCGATGACTCGGAGTGAACTCGCTTACTTCGCGAGTGTCGGAGTGATCGTGGCGATGCTTACGGCGGTCGTATCCGTCTTTCTCATTCAGCTTGTTGCCTACTCCTGGCAGGCCTCCACGATTACCAATCCTCAAGAACTCAACGCGTACTGGGCCAGCGCTCGATTTCAAATGGTGAGATCGGCCACCGATCTCTCCTTTCTGTGGCAGATCACGGTGGCAGGGGTGCTGGCCAGTGTGGTCTGGATTAGGCTCAGAGAGCGGGTGAATGCGTTGGGTCAGTGCTTGCTCACCTACCTCTGCTACTTTCTGGTGCTTCCCCTTTATGGACTCATTTCGGCGGCGGTGGGTGGGGGGCACTTATCCGCGCTTTCGGGCAGATTTGTCTTCGTGATGCTCACGATCTTGCCGCCCGCCCTTGTCCATTGGGCGCTCATGAAGCGGATCAGGGCATTTGCCGAGGGAATCTCGTCATGAGGAGGGCGTTTAGCCTTGTCGAAATCTTGGTGGTGATCGCCATCATCATCGTCCTCACCGCGATTATGTTTAGTATTCTCGCCAAGTCCAGAGAAAGTGGACACGAGGCGGCGTGTACGACGCATCTCCATCAATTGGCGATGGCGGCCGCGATGTACGAGCAAGATCACGATGGAAAGCTTTCTTCCAACCTCTTCTCAGACGTGCGCTCCCTCAACCCTTATGTAAAGTCGAGCGATATCTGGTACTGCAAACAGGACCCTTTCCCCAAGGGAGCGAATGCTCAGGCTTCTCGTTGGTTTGGGGGCAAGGTCAGTTACTTCCCTCCGGTCACCATCCTCCCGGGCTTTATGGAGGCCCTCAGTTCGCGGGATGATAATCCGGGCGTGTTCGCCTGTCTCGTCCATGGTCAGCGGCTTTCTCAGGGGGCCGTTCCGGCTTCCGCCTATGCCGGCTACGAGGGCCTTGTTTTAACCGTACGACGGGACGGAGCCGTATCACGACGACGCCCGAAGGAACGGTGCTATTCGGATCAGAGCCGGGGACGTCTTTGGTGGGACTTCTTCACGGATGCCGACCCGCCTCCTGCCGTCGTTGCGGAACTTACGGCGGGCGGCTCGGTTGTTCCCTGCAAGTAGTTCAGCTTCCTACCACGAGCGGGGCTCTGCGAGTCTGGATCTTGCCGACGAGAGCGAAACCGAGACGCATCAGTTGAAGGCATGAGCACAGGCAACCGAGGCTACTCGGACCAACCACTCGGCATATTTAAATCGATCCATTGTCGTTCTGCACGACGAAATTTGGAAAGATAGAACGATTCGTTAGATTCGCACTCCGCATCTCGTTCTCTTCATGAATCTCCTCAGGAGGAATCTGTGATGAAAGGACGATTGATAAGCGTTTGGCTTTTGATGGCGATCTTCGCGGGTGCGGTTTTGTTGGTTCCCGCGGTGGCGGGGCAGGTGCGCAAGCATGGGCCCAAGACTTCCTATAAGGCGGGGAAACGCGTGGCGATGGCGGCGACCGTAAAACCGGGGACACCGCGGGTCAAGGCGACGGGCAACCGGGGCGGAACTCCTGCAAAGCTGACAAGCATTTCCATTCAGTTCCACACGAACAACGATGACAAGGATCACGATTCGAGCGTTGAAGTCGCTCTCGATAACAGCACTCACTTGGTGGGCAAAGGCACCGTGGGGAGTGGAACGCGCTTCCCGGACAACTCGGATAGTCAGGTTTATGGCATTCCGGTGGCAGGCTACTACACCCCGGATAACTTAGTACATGGACGTCTGTTCGTGATCATTCACCCGAACGGGAACGACACCTGGAAGTTTAGGGTGAGCGCCTTGAAGTTGACGTACAGCAACGGGCGCGTTTCGACGATCTCTTGGGGCAATACGTGGGTCAGCGAAGACGATCCTCAGGCCCTGATGACTTGGTAATGACCAAGAAGATTCTCTTTTATGTGACTATTTGCTAGTTACTTGAACATAAAATAAAGACGTGTTTGTAAGTATCTCGCGACGACGCGGGATTTGTAAGGAGAAAACATGAGTCAACATCATGGTGGAACCCGTGGGCTTGAGACCACGGTAGGATCAGCGTTATTCGAGGGCAGATTTGGGCGGATGTTTCGGCCGCTCCCGGCGGCGGAGTTTGGGAGTACGACGGACGATTCGGTCAGCGCCCTACACGCGTTGGCCCAAAAGATGACGGCATCGGCAGGCGCGACGCCGAAGGTGGAGGGGAGTCCGGCTCTTCCTTCCGGTTACACGTTCTTGGGTCAATTCATTGACCACGATCTAACCTTCGATCCGGTGAGCAGCTTGCAAAAGGCGAACGATCCGGACAGCCTGACGAACTTCCGTTCGCCAAGGTTCGATCTGGATTGCATCTACGGCCGAGGGCCAGACGACCAGCCTTATATGTATCAGCAGGACGGACCGACTAAGGGATCCCTACTGCTGGGGCGCCCCCTGACCGGCGCTACGACCAACCCAGATGCCAAGGACCTGGCGCGAGCCGCGAACGGCCGTGCGATCATCGGCGACATGCGCAACGATGAGAACGTCATCATCAGCCAGATCCAAAGCACCTTTATCCGGTTCCACAACCGGTGCATTGCCAAAGGGTTTAGTTTTGCGGAAGCCCAGCGGCAAACGCGATGGCATTACCAATACGTGGTGTTGAACGACTTCTTACCGCGCATCGTCGGGCGAGATACGGTGGAGGCAGTTCTGCCCCATCTGAAGAAAGGGACCACGATCTACGAAGACACTCCCAACCTGAATTTCTACCATTGGCACAACGATCCGTTTATGCCAGTGGAGTTTGCGGTGGCGGCATATCGGTTTGGGCACTCACTGGTGCGCGAGCGATACATGCTGAACTCGACGATCACGAAGAATGTGTTCGACGCCAACGATCAGAATGGCTTAAACGGGTTCCGGGCTTTTCCGGCGGACTGGGCAATCGATTGGACGAAATTCTTTGAGGAGGCGACCGCTACGGGACCGAAGAATAGCGGCTTCCAGCCTGCCGACTGCATTGACACTTCGCTCGTCAACCCGCTGGCGCATCTGCCGGGCGAGGTGGGCAACAATGCGATCCTGGCGGATCGTAACCTGCTTCGCGGGTATCGAATGGGATTACCGTCCGGTCAGGCGGTGGCAAAGGCGATGGCGATCGTCCCTCATCCAGACACCGATATCCGAATGGGTCGCGTCACCAACAACACGTGGGATAACGCGGCGGTGAAGATCACGGACGTGAGCGCGGCGTTTGCAAACAATTGTCCGCTTTGGGCCTATATTCTCGCGGAGGCGGCAATCAACCAGGTGGAGGGTCGCGCCAACACGTTGGGGCCGGTCGGCGGACGAATCGTCGCGGAGGTCATCGTTGGGCTCTTGCTGGGGGATCAGTACTCCTATCTCAGTCAAGACCCGAACTGGACGCCCTACCAGAACAAGAACTTTGGGATGCCGGACTTCATCCACTTCGCCTTGAGTCCGCTGCCCGTCGTTCCCACCGCGGTGACGATCGGGACAAGCGTCACAACTCCGGTCTAGAGTTCTTTCTCCAAGGGGGGTGCGCGCCATTCAATTTGCGCGCATCCCTTTGCCTGGTTCGCGGCATGGACGGGCAATGAAAAAGTGATGGGTAATTATCAATTCTTCTTGAAATCCCGTTCACAAAGTACCTCTCGCGGTGTTATGATTCTCGCCTACAATTATGGAAACTCCCCCTTCTGGAACACCGCCGCCACAGCAATTCGCTGCGTACCCTCGAGGTCAGAATCTCTATGGTTCGGCTGAAAAATTACAGGCGCTCTGCGACGGCTACTTTGGCTTGAACAACGTGTTTATCTTCAACATCGTGGCCTCCTTCGCGGTACGGGCAGGGCTGACCGGGGCGAAGATTGGCGAGGATCAGATTTGGCTGGTTCTCGGCGCATTGGTCCTCGCATTTGTCGTGGCCATTGGCTTTGCGACCTACAAGCCCAATCAGAAGATAGCGTTTGGCTGCAACTGGAGCAGCAGCGCACCCATCGTGGCTTCCCTCCTGATGGGGATCAATTCCGCCGTTTGCTGCGGAATCATTGGTTATGCGGTGATGCAGCACTTTGCGATGCAAGAGATGAAGAAGTACGGGGTCCCCACGGGGTTCTTCAGCCTGAAGAAATCGGTTGTGAACCAAATCATCGCAGATCGTCGAGCGTTGGAAAGGGGCCCTCTATTTCCTCCTTCGGCATAACGACGGCACGCACCGTGGGTGGCGAATTGGTGCTGAAAGAGATCCAATTCGTTCACCTTGGCGCGAAACAATGAAAGCCATTAAGACGGAAAACTACTCCTCAGTTGAGGAGCGTGGGGAGTTCATTTTGATGAGCCAGCCGATGAAGGCGAGGGTGGCGAGGGCGGTGACGGAGTTCCAGGGGGCGGGCATTTGGCGACCGAGCCAGCCGAGGTAGAAGCCGAAGGCGAGGCATACGGTGAAAAACACCGGTAGGGCGAGCACGACGACCATGAAGACTCGGATAGCGTAGGGGATGCGCTCCACGTTTGCATTCTATCATGGGCCGTAGGTCTGGTGACCAAATGAGGTATCCCTTTGGGTACGGATCATGGCAACGATGCTTTCCCATCCCCGGGGTTTCCACACGCATACCGTTCGACTTGAGAGTCGACGGATCGAGCTTTTGTGGCGGCGCCTGCGGCAGAAGATGGCGGATCACGCGTTTGGCGCGGCCCCGTTCGAGGAAGGTCTAGCTTACATGTTGGTCTGGCCCAGCTAAACGATTCTCTTTATCGACCTCGTTGTATGGGTGGATTCGTCCGCCGATTAACCCTTCGATAGGAGGATTCCCATGTTAGATCAGCCTGTGCTGTTTGCAACCGCTGCGCGAGAAACGCGGGCGGATTCTCTTCGTTTTAGTTTGGATCGTTTGGACGGCACTTCGTCCCAGTTGTACGCCCGGGGCGGGGAGCTTCGGCGAATATTGGAACGCGCCCGGACGGGGTTTTTGACCCTCCAGGTGGGCGAAGATGAAGTCTTTGCGATGTTTGCGGAGAGGCCCCGAAACGCGTTGCTCACTCGGTTGCATTTCTCGGAGGTTGCGCCCGACGAGACGGTGGCGGCCTATGTATTCGTGGACCTGGCCCCGGCGGGCGATGCGTATGAGGCGGTCGATCCGTGGATTAGGGTGAGTGGGCCGGTGGAGTCCTTGCGGTTGCCGCTTGAAATCGAACCCGGGGCCTCTGAGCTTTTGGCGCTCGACGTCTCTCTTCCACAGGGATGCGAGTTGTTGACGCCTCCCGAACAGCCTTTGTACCGGTTAGGTCAGAGCGCGACTTCTCAAGAACTGCAATTGAAGGTGCTCTTTATGCCGGGGCCCGTGGCTTACGATCCCAAGGTGGCGATGCATGTGGCAATTCGAAGATTGGCGAATCGCCACCTGCGGCTCTGTCGTCCATGCAGGTGTACGCCTCCGCGAGTGACGATTACCGCCACCGACGCGTGGCGACAAGGGGAGTTGGTAATATGCGAGGTGGAAGGGTGCTGCTTCGAGCGGGTCAAGGAAGCGGTGAGTGTGTTGCCTGGGATATCTCAGACGGCGAGGACGCGTTAGCCATGCCGATCTTGCTCATCTTGGACGAGCCCAATCCCCAGGTCAGCCCCGACTCTATTCTGTCTTGCAAAGTCTCCCATCCATTGAAGTTTGTCGGCGTGGAAAAGGATCGTTTACTGGTGAAGTGCGATCCTTTTGGCGAACCGCCCGTGACGAGTCTCTTAGTTCGGGCTACCTACGCGGAGGACTCTCTGCCCTCGGCGGTGAGCGCTCGAAAGTCGATTCCCGTGATCGCCTACTGGCGGGCAGGAAAGAACTGGACGGAGCGGGATGCTTTAGAGGCGGAACAGGGCTCGGCGCCGGTCGACGGAGCTCTGTTCGGGCAGCTTGCCATCCTGTAGGCCACATCCGGGGGCATCCCCGGATGAAAGTCCGGTGAAAGTGGGGCCATTCTCTGTTGCTTGAGGCTCATCAGCCGTATTCTCCCAGTAACGACACTTGAGAGATACGGAAGCCATGGAACGATCCCCTTTTAGCAACCTCAGCCGACGAACGCTGCTTAAAGCGCTCGCCGCGCTTCCCTTCGCCTTTCTCTTCACCTCTCGCTCCCGGGCGCTGGAGTACACGCCGGAGATTTTGGACGATGACGACCTGACGCCGGAGCAAACCGAGGGTCCGTACTTTACGCCGAATTCTCCCGAGAAGAAGTCATTGCTGGAAGACGGCATCAAGGGAACGAAGCTCATTCTTTCCGGTCAAGTTTTAGGCGCGGACGGCAAGCCCGTCAAACATGCCCTCGTCGATATCTGGCACTGCAACGCGCAAGGAGTCTACGACAACGTAGGTTACAAGCTGCGGGGTCATCAATATACGGATGACAAGGGACAGTATCGATTTGAAACCATCGTGCCCGGCGTATATATCGGGCGCACTCGACACATCCATGTAAAGGTCCAAGCCCCGCACGGCCGGATCTTGACGACCCAACTCTACTTCCCGGAGGACGCCGACCTCAATCGGCGCGATGGGATTTACTCGCCCAAACTCCTTCTCAAGACCGCAGAAAAGGAAAAGGTTAAGACCGGCTCGTTCGACTTCGTGGTCCGCACCGCTTAGTCGGCTAGCTGGGAGTTCACAACGGGAGGGGGAGCGGTGGCTCCCCCTCTTTTTGCTATTTCTCAGCGAGTAGCTTTTCGAGGGTGCTCTTTAGCTTGCCCACGGGTGCAGTGCCGTAGCCGACTTGGACATAGCGGACGATTCCCTTTCGGTCGATGACGACCATGTGCGGAATGGCGGAAACGCCGTAGGCTTTGCTGGCCGAGCCGTCCGTGAAGGCGACGGGCCAGGTGAGGTTGAACTCCTTGATGAAGTCCTTCATCTTGGCGTACTCCTGAGCCTTGGAGAGGTTCTTTTCCGCTCCGTAGTAGCCGTAGTAACTGGTTACTCCTACCACCTCCAGGCCCTTCCCTTTTAGCTCGGAGTAGAGCTCTCGAATCTCAGGGAATGCCCGCTTGCAGGGCCCGCACCAATGAGCGAAGAAGTCGAGGACGACGACTTTGCCTTTGAGCGCGGAGAGGCTGGTGAACGATCCAAGGGCCTGTTGAGCCTTGAAGTCGGGGGCGGCGTGGTTGGTGGTGGCGAGTTGATTGAGCGCGTCTTGCACTTCGGCGAGGCAGCGGGGATCCTTGCCGTACCTGGTCTTGATTTCTTGCAGGGCGGCCAGGGCTTCTTTTTCCTTGCCCATGGCGATGAGGACTTTGCAGCGTCCGACGGTCATTCGACTTGTGGCGAAGTCGGCCCAGGCCCGGTCCTCTTTGGTGAGATTTCGCTTGTGATCGACCCTTCTGAGGAGCAAGTCCCAGGCATCAAGCAGGAGTTGAGGGTTCCTGTCGATGAGCTTGGGAGTGAGGCCGTACATCACGAACTCGCCGAATTGGCCGAGCATGGGGATGCTGCCGGCGGTGGCGAAGTCGAGTGTCTTGAGAATTCCGTCGTAGTCGCCTTTGGCAAGGAGGTCTTGGAGTTGGAGGTGCTGGATCTCCCAGGCGCGCATCTGGTTGAAATTGATCGCGACATTGTAAAGCTTGGCTGCTTCTTCGGACCGGCCGGCCATTCGATAGATCTGCGCATAGGCATAGGCGTCTTGGGGCTGGATCTTGGCAACGTCCACACCTTCTAACGCTTTGCTGGCTTGCTCAGCAAGGGTCTTCTGAACGCTCTCTTGAGTCGCACCGGCTTGGGAAATAGCGGTTCGTTGGGATTCGTTGAGCGACTTCAGCGTTTGCTCGGGGTCCTTTGTTTGGGCGAATCCGGTGGCGAAGAGACAGGCCCAGGCGACGCAGGCGAGAGACTTGAGGTTATAAGACGACAAAACTTGCTCCTTGGTGAAAAGGGGGCGTCACCTTTTCACCAAGGTGACGCCCCGACGGGTTAGAGATTGGGGTTACCGCTGGACTTATCCGGCACGTAGTAGTAGTTGGATCCAGGGTTCGTGACCACGCCCGTGTTTGGTCCGAGGATATATCCGACGTGGTTTTTGATTTGGGTAGCGGTAAGTCCCGTATTATTGACCTTTCGGCTCTTGGCGTGCGTATCCATGAAGGCCACATTCGCCATATCGCCGTGACGACCGATGATGTTGATGCTGTTTACGTTCAACGCGTTCGTCACCGGATTTCTGGGCAAGTTGATCCCGTTGAAAGAGGATTGAGGAGTTCCGCTTCCGAAGCCAGCATCCGCCAGGAGGATGGATTCGGCCACGTTGTCCCAGGAGGTCGCATTCGGGAATGGCCCGTACGTCCCCCCAACCCCCGCTACGCCGTAGGTGACGAGAACGTTCTTGTCATATCCCAGCGGCGCATCTGAAGCGTCGATGGTGAATGGCGCGCCGCCGGTGGACGGCTTGAGGTTGCTGCCATCCGGGCAGTTTTGGATTTGACCGCTCTTTTGATAGGGATAGAGAATGCCGTCGGCGGGTACGAGCTTGGCTAGCGATCCGCTTTGAAAGGTAAGTCCGAAATACCAGTATCTGGTGTTGGAATACGTAAAGCCTGAAGCCCAGTTCACCGCGTTCAGGGGATAGTTGTCATCGTAGTCCGCCAGATAAAGTTGGGCGGCGGTTGCCATCTGCTTTACATTAGAAAGACAGGCCGTCTTTTTAGCGGCGGCCTTAGCCTGAGCAAAAACCGGGAAGAGAATAGCAGCAAGAATCGCGATAATCGCGATCACGACCAGAAGCTCAATGAGCGTAAATGCGCGGTTGCGCCTTCGGGGAAAACGGGAAATTGACATAGGACTGAGTTAGCTCCTGCCTGAACACCCCATCGTGGCAATGGCATAAGGATTTCGTCATGTTAAGACGACCTAGGGTTTTTTAAGCCGTGAGCTCCCCAGTTGTCCGCTTAAATTAGACGACCTGGGAGGAAACCATCTAATCTTCGTAAAAATTCTCAGATATGGCTCCTTGCATAAAGGATTTTGAGCCGCGGGCCGAAGGGTCATCGAGCTCCGTCTCGGTCCTTTTTTTATTTATGTGATCTTTTGTCTACTATAATGTGATTATGACGGACCTAGGCTACTTTCAAAAAAGCTTCTTGACGCTGTTCCGCGAGTGCTTCGAAGCGATCCCGCCCGGGCAGGACTACACTTGGTTCGTTCAAGGACGCGAGGGCGTGTTCGATGCGTTGGATTCGGTGGATGCGGCTCAGGCTTCGCGAAAGCCGAGCGCGGAATGCAGTTCGATAGGGGCGCACTTGAACCATTTGCTTTTTGCGCTGGAATCGATGATCGCCCAGATTCACGGACAGGAGGTTCAGGGGACTTGGGAGTCGAGTTGGGCCAAGCAGGAGTTCTCGGAAAACGAGTGGGAGACCTTGCGGCACGACTTGCGGATGGCTTACGAGAAGGTGTTGGCGTGGCTAAATACGCTGCCGGAAGCGCCGGGTGAGCTTGAGATGACCGGAGTGATGGCGATTCTGCCGCACTCGGCGTACCACTTGGGCGCGGTTCGGCAATTGATGAAGTTGGCTTAGTCGTCGCCTTGGCGGGTGTTGCCGAGGATTCCCGCCCCCTCTTTCCTGATGCCGTGGCAGGTCTGCGAGACTGCCGCCGCACTCACAATGGCTGCCGAAATTTTGGTCCTCGGGGCCGGTACGAAGCAGGAATGTCGAGAACTTCTTCCTCTGGGCTTGCTTCCTCCGCCTCTCTCATCTCCGCGGTGAGATCATCCCACATGGTAGAGATCTGAGCGTCTATGGCCTTGTTCACTTGAAGGGTGATCTTCTCGATCGCCCGCAAACGCGCCATCGCCTCTTCCATCATGTCCGTCTCGATATCCTCGACATAAACGGCGCCCCAGATATCCCCCCGATACTTGATAAGCTCCAAGGCAAAGCTATTCAGCGTTTCGCAGATGAGATTGATGCCACTGAACGGACCGAACGTCCGGCAAAAGGTCGAGGTGAGAAGGACCACGTCTTCTTCAGGATCGCAAAGCACTGTCCACTCTGCATCGTCTTCAATGTCCGGCGGATCGAGTTGTAAGAGGCGTGGATACACGGCCTCGTCTCCCTGCCCAAAAATCGCCTGAAACGTCCGCCCCTCAAACACCCGATAGTGCCCCCGCCCACCGTCGCCCGGAAAGAGATGCCACTCGCCATCCGCAACGATCTCGCTCAGCCGCCTATAAATCGCCCGCACATGCCCCTCAACCCAAGGACACTGCTCATAAATCACCGACTCCATCACCTTCTAGCATATCCGGCGAAGCGAACGGGACCGGACCGCATCCCAAATACCCCCCGTACACCCCCGTGTCTCGTCGAAATAGACCTTCCCCCACTCACCAACCAAAGAGTCTGTGTTGACCTCAGGAGGTTGCTTGGTACGCAACCCCGTTGGGGTTGAAATCGATGCGACGTACTCTTCCCAGGGTAGCTCGCAGGCTCGCAACCCTTCGCTATCAGACGGAGCCCCTTTGGGGCAAATTCGCTTTGCAATAGACGATCCAGCAGTAGATTTCCCCAATCACGGGGGATTGCCGCTCAGGTATGCATTGAAGGAATCAACCAGCGTCTAGGCCGATGAGTAGCCCAATCGACGAATGCCCCAAGGGGGCTACGGCTGATAGCGAAGGGTTGGAGGCGCTTCGCGGCTCCTACCCTGGAAGAAGGAGGCGGCAGATTAACCAACCCCAAGGGGGTTGCGTCCACTTGGCGTGCGTCTGGAAGAGGGTCTATGCATTCACCGGAAGATCCCAATCGACGCAACCCCGTTGGGGTTGAAATCGATGCGGCGTGCTTTACCCAGGGTAGCTCGCAGGCTCGCAACCCTTCGCTATCAGCCGTAGCCCCTTTGGGGCATATTTCAGTTATTTGGAGAATGTGCGGCCCACACTATCTAGTTCCGGCAACACCTATCCGGCTGGAAATCCCACTGGTTTGCAGCGAATCTGCTACCTGATTGTCTTAATGAGAGCGAATATGTCCCTAAGGAGCTATGTTTGATAGCAAAGGGTTGAAGACGCTTAGCGACTCCTACTTGGGTGAAAGAACGGCGACTTGACCTCACGAGGGGCGAATTTGCCGCAAAGGGGCTACTTCTCATAGCGAAGGGTTGGAGACGCTTCGCGGCTCCTACCCTGGATGAAGGAGGCGGCAGATTAACCAACCCCAAGGGGGTTGCGTCCTTCTCGCGCATCTCAACATTTTCACCCGAAGATCCCAATCGACTCAACCCCGTTGGGGTTGAAATCGATGCGGCGTACTCTTCCCAGGGTAGTTCGCAGGCTCGCAACCCTTCGCTATCAGGCGTAGCCCCTCCGGGGCAAATGAGCTTTCGATAAGACAATCAAGCAGGAGATTCGCCGCGAACCAGTGTGATTTCCAACCAAAGTGATATTGCGAGAGCTAACCAGCAACAGCGCTCACCCGGCAACCTAATCGTAAAATGCCCCAAAGGGGCTACTTCTCATAGCGAAGGGTTGGAGTCGCATCGCGGCTCCTACCCTGGTACCGAGCCGCATCCAAAAACAACCCCAAGGGGGTTGCGTACTTCGACCGAGAAACGACAAGATCGGGATCGATGCCACAGTCACTTTCGGCGGTCCGTCTTCACGTGGTTTTCTCAACTAAAGACCGCATTCCGTACTTGGAAGATGAGCAAATTCGCGCAGAAGCTCACGCCTATCTGGGCGGAATCGCCAAGCGGCTCGACTGCCCGCCGATCGTCATCGGCGGTTGGACGGACCACGTTCACCTGCTCCTCAACCTTGGCCGAACGACCAGCCAAGCGGATCTGATCAAGGAACTGAAACGCGCATCCAGCATCTTTCTCAAACCCAAGTGCCCCCAGTTCGCCTGGCAAAGCGGTTACGCCGTTTTCTCGGTGGACCCGACAAATATGGACCGCACTCGCAACTACATCGCGAACCAGGCCCAGCATCATAAAGAGGACTCCTTCCAAGATGAATTCAGACGACTCTTGGAGGAGCACTCTCTTTCATGGGATGAACGCTATATCTGGGATTAACCGCTACCCGCCAATGCAACAGGGGCAAAGCCCCGGTACCACCAGACAAAGCGTGGCGCTGTATCCAATCGACTCATACCCCTTGCCCTTCGCATCCGCGTCGTGAACGTGCGCGGCGATGAGATAGGTGTTCGCCTCTCGGAGCGTTAACTGTGCCTCCCCGTGAGCATCCGTCATCTTCTCGTAAGCAGGATCGACCTCACCTCGAAGTTCGCCCCCGCGAGGGATGAAGCTGATCTTGCTCTTGGCCAGCGGCTTGCCCTTGTAAAGGAGCCGAACCTTCATCACGCTCCCCGCGCCGAAGGGAGTCACCGGATTGACCACCGGAACGAGCTCCAGCGAATGCCCCAGCACCCGATCAAATCCGGGATTCTTCTCCGCGACCTTATCCAGCGAACCGCTGACCACGAAGAACGTCTTCGCGCTCTTGATGTCCCGAACCGGTGCGTAAGACATCACCTTGTCCAGGGTACTGACCGCCATGTACATGCCTGAAGTGTCCGGCTGGAACCGAGCGCTCCAAAACCCTTCTTGCGGCGTGTAGCCGTTGTCGATGAGCGAGGGAGTCAGGTCAAGCAACTTGCCGTTTGGACCCATCACCGAGAGGTGCTGATCCCCCGCCGAAACCTTGGACGCGAGACGAAAATCTCGATGCTCATTGCCGTGGTTCCCCAGCATCAGCGAGAGGTTCAGCCAGTCCCCGGATCGCACCAGGTTAGTGCTCGGTTCGATCCAGATGTCGTGGGCGCTGGCGCCCACCGGCGCCAGCAGTCCCACCACCAATCCCAAAAGAGTGGTGGCTCTCATGTCTACTTGCCTTCCAAACCGCATCCCACGGTCAGTTCGGTTGGGGCAGGACGCACTTCCATGTGCCGATCCTTCACCTTCGCCATCTTCGCGATCTTGGCCGTCAGTTCTCGCAGCATCGACTGCGAATACCCCGGATAGGCGAGGGCGATCTTGCCATCCTTTCCGACCAGGTACGTGTAAAGCCCGGCTCCTGCGTGGAACTTCTTCGCGATCCCGCTACCCGGGTCCGCCACCACGTTGAACTGCGCCGTGTTCACCGCACGCCAGCCCGCGGCTTGGGCTCGCGTTCCGGTAACCACCCCCACCACATTCGCCACGTCGCCATAAACGTTTTGGATGCGGTCAAAGTAAGGTTTGCCGCTCTTACAGCAAGGGCAGCTGCGCTCGATGAACACCAAGACCACCGGCTTAGTTCTGAGCTTTTGAAGGCTCGCAAACTGGCCTTTGTAGTCCACGGTCTGGAAGTTGGGCGCGGGCTTGCCGACCACCTTCTTCAACTCCGTAACCGCGTAGTTCTCCACCTTATGCCCGGCACGCTGGCCGTTGGCATCCTTGGTTTCGCCGCCCTGGCCGGACAGCATGACGAGGCAGATCAAAGCCGTGGTCATTAGTTGTTCCTCCCGTGATTTCGAGGATCGAACGTCCCCGCATAGATCCCATTGGGAATGTCTCGCCACCAAAGCTGACCCCATTTCCCAAACTTCGCGTGTCCATCCACGAACGTATTGTTCGAACCCTCCGAGAACGCCTTCAACTTGATCTCTTTGGTCTCATCCTTGGCCGCGTCGAAGACCATGTTTTGCATGTAGGCGCTTGCCGTTTCGCTGGGAGTGCCCCAGTAGAACGGATGGAAGTGGTCGCGAGGTGCCACGTCGTCTCGGGCCAGCGCAACGTAGATGACATTGGCTGGAGCTTCGATGCTGGTGGTCGTGGAGTATGGTCCCGTGCCGTTATAGGCGCCGGACATAAACGCATTCAGCAGATAGCTGGTGGTGCGATAAGTGGACCATCGCGGGTCGGCCAGCGGCACGGTTTCATCCGGCCACTTGGTCCCCCGGGGCGGCCAGAACGAACTGGCGTCTCCCGGCGAGCGGAACATGTCCCAATTCTTGATGTAAGGCTGGCACCGAATCGCCCAAGAGTTGGTCGCGGTGGGATAGGAGGTAAGAGGGAATCGGTCGTCATAGTCACCCGCATAGAGGGTGAACGCCAATCCCATCTGTTTCATATTCGAAAGGTCCGCCGTTTTCTTCGCCGCCAACTTTGCCTGAGCAAAGACCGGGAACAAGATCGCCGCCAAGATCGCAATGATCGCGATCACGACAAGTAATTCGATAAGCGTAAACGCACGCAGACGCATGAGAAAACTCCGTTTTCAGTGGGCAGGGGACAGCGGGCAGGGTTCAGCCCAGCCAGTCCTAAATTGCGCGATGAAACTGAAAGTGGAAGCAACCTCTGGAATGCCGAAAACAGTTCTGTCCCCTGCACCCTGAAAACTGCCCCCTGATCCGTCACGCCGGCGGCGGAGTGGGCGGGGGGACCGTCCAGGATTCAAACTCGCGGGTGTAGGGGTGAACCGTCCAGACCGGCGCAAGGGCCACAGGGACCTCGAAGACGAAGCGGGGGGCAGGGAAAGCCTCCAGCTTGGGCGGCATGGATAACGCATGGTCCGCCGCTTTCTTCTCCGCACATCGGCACTGAACGAAGCTCGATTCGCCCGGTTGGGGCGCACGCTCCGTATATCCCACCACCTCGCCACAGCAGTACACCGGCTCTTTCACCGTTTGCACCACCGCCGTCGGACATTGCAAGCCCTCACGGGTGCGGGGATGGAATTGGAATGCCGTGCAGCCCAACAGCCAAATAGCCATGAGCACCGCGAACATCGCACGGCTCTTGTTGGCTTTTATTCGGGCATTGGGTCTTGTTTGCACGAGTCCGGTCAGTGTACCGGTGCACTCTAGAGGTGCAAACCGCCCTTCGACAGGTCATGGGAACTGACTAGATAGATATTTTGTTTCGTTTATTGCGAATATTTCGATTATTAACCATAATGCAACGTAGGAGAACCTAGATGGCGAAGGAATTGGAAAGAGTAAACGCTGGGCAAGTCCCGTCTGACGAACTTGAAGTGCTGAGGGAAATCCTCCTTGATTCCGAATCCCCGAAGCTAGTAGGACGTGAGGGGTTCGAAATGGTCTTACCAGATCGTATTTTTCATCTTCTTTTGCATGTCGTTGAGCGAATGAGGAAGGGGCAATCGGTGGTTGTCATGTCTGAGACCGAAACCTTCACCACACAGGCTGCAGCAGACTATTTAGGGGTTTCACGACCGTTCCTAGTAAAGCTCTTGGAAGAGAATAAAATTCCTCACTTTCATGCTGGTAGTCATCGTAAGGTAAGGCTTACCGATCTAGTGGACTACGCCAACAGGATTACCAAAGGGCGAAAGGCTGCTCTCGATGAACTGGCTGCCAGGGTGGATGAGGCTGGCTTGTACGAGCAAATGCCGAATGACTAAAATGGACCGGTGCGGGCAAACTACCGGGTTGTACTAGATGCTTGCGTACTGGCGAATTACTCTGTTTGTGATTTGTATCTGAGGCTAGCTGAGGACGTTAGGCGACGGATGTTCTTGCCCAGATGGTCGGAGGAGATCCTTGCGGAAGTTGCAAGGACCCAACAGGACAAGCTCAACTGGCCCAAGGAATTGGTCGAGTCTTTCCGTGAGGCGATCGATGAACACTTTCCTGAGGCTCTCGTTAAAGCGTATGAACGCCTGATTCCTCTTTGCGAAAATGATCCCAAAGATCGTCATGTCCTCGCCACGGCAATTCACTGCCAAGCGCAGACAATTGTTACTTTTAACCTTCGAGATTTTCGACAAGCTGCGCTGGAGTCATGGCATATATCAGCGGTTCATCCTGGTGAATATTTATGCACTCTTTACGACCATGATTCTGGATATGTGGTAGCCAAGCTGGAGGAAATTTCGGAAAGGCGAAAGACATCCCTTGGTCACACCCTTGCCGCGCTAAAAAGATCAATTCCAACATTCGCGGCGTTGGTCATGGAAGAGCTTGGCGTTGGAGAAGAGCCCTAGCCCGAAAGAACCAAAAGGGTCCCAGCGAATTAAGAAAAGCCCCAATCTTGCGAAGCCCTCTTCCCTTGGTTCCGCCTCGGGACTTACAATCCGCGCAATGTCTGAAATGAAATTGATTGCGGTTATCGGCGCGACCGGAGCGCAGGGCGGCGGACTCGCCCGTGCGATCCTGGCCCACCCGGAAGCCGGTTTTAAGTTGAGAGCAATAACCCGAAACCCCGACTCAGAGAAGGCAAGAGCCCTCGCGAATGCGGGAGCGGAAGTCGTCGCGGCGGATCTCGATGACCTCGCTTCGTTGGAACGCGCGTTCGCCGGTGCGCATGGCGCGTTCTGCGTCACCAACTACTGGGAGCATTTCTCGGTGGACAAGGAACTCCAGCAGGCTCAGAACCTGGCCAACGCCGCGAAAGCCGCCGGCGTCGAGCACGTGATCTGGTCCACCCTGGAAGACACCCGAAAGTGGGTTCCCCTCGAGAGCGACCAAATGCCGACCTTGATGGAGAAGTACAAGGTCCCGCACTTCGATTCGAAGGGCCAAGCCAACGCCTACTTCGCCGAAGTCCCCACCACGTTCTTTCTGACCAGCTTCTACTGGGACAACTTCATCCACTTCGGCCTCGGCCCCCAGCCCGGCCCAGACGGCGTCCTCGGTATCACCTTCCCGTTAGGCGACACCAAGATGCCCTGCATCGCCGCCGAGGATATCGGCAAGTGCGCCCTCGGCATCTTTAAGGGCGGTTCTGAGTACATCGGCAAGACCGTCGGCGTCTCCGGTGAGCACATCTCCGGCGCCGAAATGGCCGCCGAGTTCACCAAGGCCCTGGGCCAAGAAGTCCGCTACAACGCAGTGGAGCCCAGCGTCTACCGCAGCTTCGGCTTCCCCGGCGCCGATGACCTGGGCAACATGTTCCAGTTCAAGCGCGACTTCAACGACTACTACCGAGGCGCGCGAAGCGTCGATTTCTCCCGCACCCTCAACCCCGACCTCCAGTCCTTCAGTCAATGGCTGGCCGGAAACCTGGAAGGGGTGAAGGGAACGCTAACGGCGAAATCCTAACGCAACCTGTGGTCGATCACCGGGGGCGGCGACTTTGACTAATCAGGTCAGGGCCACCGCTGCCCGGATGACCATTGTGGGTACCTAATACCGGCATTTTTAAGTTTTTACAGCGGGCGTTTATGAATATCCAGTACGAACCGATATAATGCACAAACGTCTACAATAACTCAGACCTATCACCTTCTCTTTGAGTGATGGCGCGAGGGATTGAAGTGGGACCTGAATGATGCGTCGTCAAGTTGGAATTCCGGGGGGGGGGGGGGGGGGGGGGTTGAGTCTGCGTTTGGTTACGTCGTGCCTTTTCGTTGCGGCGGTAGCGAGCAGTTGGGCTCAGGGTTCGGCGATCTTTGCGAAGTACAAAAATGCGATTGTAAAAGTTGAAACCAAAGATGCGGTAGGGACGGGATTCTTTGTGGGAGATGGTTCTTTGGTGATGACCAACTTTCACGTCATCAGCGGATTTGAGAAGGCGACGGTAAACGGATATGGATCGGGCTGGGTGATTCTGGCGGACCCCTACGCGGATGTGGCGATCATCAAGGTCTCCAAGAAATCCAACGTTGTCGTCAGATTTGCCGCCACTAAGCCCAGTCCGGGCGAGAAGATCTATGCCATAGGAAATCCTTTAGGCATTCTGGATCGAAGCATTTCGGAAGGCATCGTGAGTGGATTTAGGTCGGAAGATGGCGGCAACGTCATGCAATTCACGGCCGCGATTAGCGAAGGCAGTTCGGGGAGTCCGCTTTTCAATAGCAAGGGCCAGGTTGTGGGGATGGCGAAGAGTTCGGTGGAAGAAGGACAGAGCCTCAATTTCGCCGTACCTGGGATTTATCTCAGCAAGTTTGTCGGCGTGGCAAAAGAGGAGGTCGCCCGAGGATTTCATGGCACCCTGGCTTCTAGCGTCGGTGGCCGACCTCTCTCCTACCACACTGGCGTCATCACCGCCGACGTGGGTGGATACAAGATTCCTAACGGAGCGGATAAGTATCGGGTCAAAAGTCTTTTTGGGGGAACGAAGGTGATCTACACGTGGTCGAGCGACCCTAAGTGGCTGATCATTCTCAACGAGGATGTGACCAGCACTTATGTGTTGGCGAACCGGGTCAAACCTACGGAGTCTTCGTTCTTGGCCCTCTACTACGAGCGACAGAAGCAGAACGGTAAGGACGAGGATATCAAGCCAGCCGACGGAGGCGAGTCGGGCGAGAAACTAGAGATTGTGCCTCCGATCACGCTGACATCCAGCGCTCAAAACACGGGACGAGCCCTTCTTGATCAGTTCTCTATCGATTATGAGAACGAGCTTTTGAGTTTGTGGCTTCATGGCGAAAAGAAGGGCGACGATTCCGATTTAGGGCTCATGTTCCTGACCTATCGAGATCGCGAATCGACGTTTCTAACTCCGCAAGCGCTCACGATGTACTTCGACTGCCTGGGAAGGACTGGCTACAGGGCAAGAGTTGTGCTACCCGAAAAGCAACTCACCTATATCGTCAAGCCCCGAGAGGATAAAGATCCGGTCTTTACCAACTGCATTATCATCGAGACGTCGAAGTCTCTGGATCAACTTCTCGATGTGAGAGAAGTGAATCAAGGATTCCAGATCGAAAAGGTTCACCTTGAGGAAGGCGAATTCTATTCCAGCGAATCTCGGGATGAAGACGAGCCGTCCTCTGCATTGTTGCCGGGAGACAAGATCGTTGCCTATGCCTTCGGGACCGCCCAACAATCTTATACGCCTCGGGATTGGACGTTGGCCTGCAGGGCCTCTCAAGTATTTCTTCACCAGACGGTATATCTCACGATCGTTCGGGAGGGGAAAGCCTATCTGGTTGGAATAGCGCCGAAGACGCGGAGAGACCTCTACGCCTTTAGCACGCTTGGATCTCGGCAAAACGTTGTCTTTCCCTTAAAACAAACCGTCCTCGATACCTTGAGGTCTCTGGCAACCTACGATCCCAATTCACTTTCAGTCTTGCTCGTGGACCAGCCGTCCTCTGGTTCCGGATTGAAAGAAGGCGATCAGATCATGGCCTACCGAGTTGGCGATGTTCCGTGGACGGCCATCTATGGAAGTTTCGATGATGCTTTGATCGAGCCGAAAGCTCAATTGATTGGGACCGACGCATTGGAACTGCAGGTTCGGCGCGGTCAGTTGATTTACACTTATCAGTACAGCGAATCTGAACGCCCGACCTTTGATCGCACTCTGCCCAAATTTGAAGAATATGAAGTAGATGCGAAGGAAACGATGTCAAGTGCCATTCAGTCCTCGCTGGCATTGCGGACGGTTCGGGGAACGGTGTACGTGGTGGATTCCTCGTTGGAAGACATCGATAATGGCGACGTCTTGGAAGCGATGTCGACAATGGATCGTGCTCCCACGGCGATCTCGGACGACGGTCAGTTTTACCGGATGCTAGAGAAATCAAGGGCGAAGGCGGTCGTTCTCCACTTCACCCGCGATGGCCGAAAATTCAAGATCAAAATCAGTCGATCATGAGCTTTCTTAAGCGACTCTTTCGGGAGCCACCGAGGGGGCTGAATCCTGGATTTAGCGAAGCGGCGCGGTTGCTGAGTCATGCGGATCCCCCGAGAATCGCCTCCGGTTTCGCCAAGAGACCTCGAACTGAAGCTTTGGGTAGGGTGCTAGGGCGGGATGGGGCCGGTTCATGAGACTCTCGATGGAGTCAGGCTTCCAGACGGAAGTCGGCATTGGATGTGTACGCACTCAAGCTCTTTAAGGGGCCGGACGTGGCGTTTACTCACGTCGAACCGCCTGCGTTGGCGGATGTGGCGTTTGAGAATGGATGGGCGGGTTTGGCCATCAACCCAGCCGGTCCCGCCGGAGGACTCTTGGATTCGAAGGAATTAAAGTTCCTTGCCCGGCGGATGTCCCCTACGGCTCTGACGCAATCAGTGACCCCCGGATGCGTCATCCGGGATTCCATAACACGCGAACGATTACAAGGCGAGATGTAGGCGTCAGTCCTCCTGACGTGAGCGTGTTCTGTTTCAGGGCGCTCTGTTTTGGGCCGCGCGCGTACGACGTTAGGGCCGTCGGTTACATTTTTTGCCCGGCGATTTCAAACACCGAGCGCAATGTAGGCGTCAGTCCCCCTGACGTGGGTGCGATCTGTTTCAGGGCGCTCTGGTTGGCGATCGCGCGTACGACGGTAGGACCGTCGGCTACATTTCGCTCTGTGGACATCACGCGCCATTAATCACAGGGCGCAATGTAGGCGTCAGTCCTTCTGACGTGAGCGCGTTCTGTTTCAGGGCGCTCTTTTTGGCCAGCGCGCGTACGACGGTAGGACCGTCGGCTACATTTCGCTCTGTATCCATAACGCGTGAATAAACACAGGGCGCGATGTAGGCGTCAGTCCTCCTGACGTGAGCGTGTTCTGTTTCAGGGCGCTCTGTTTTTCCGCGCACGTACGACGGTAGGACCGTCGGCTACATTTTTTGCCGAGCGATTTCAAACACCGAGCGCAATGTAGGCGTCAGTCCTTCTGACGTGAGCGTCTTCTGTTTCAGGGCGCTCTGTTTAGCAGCGCGTGTACGGCGGTAGGACCGTCGTTTTGGTTGATTGTCGAGCGATTTCAACCGCCGAGCGCGATGTAGGCGTCAGTCCTCCTGACGTGAGCGTGTTCTGTTTCAGGGCGCTCTGTTTAGCAGCGCGTGTACGACGGTAGGACCGTCGGCTACATTTCGCTCTGTGATTGGTTGCGCCTTGGGGACACAGGGCGGGATGTAGGCGTCAGTCCCCCTGACGTGAGCGTGTGCTGGTTCAGGGCGCTCTGGTTGGCCGTCGCGCGTACGACGGTAGGACCGTCGGCTACATTGCGCTCGGTGATTGGTTGCCCGTTGTGGACACAGGGCGGGATGTGGGCGTCAGTCCTTCTGACGTGGGTGTGTTCTGGTTCAGGGCGCTCGGTTTTTCCGCGCGCACGACGGGGGAACGTCGGCTGCATTTGGTTTTGGCGATGTCCTGTTGCCATGTGGGCGCGGCTAATGCGGAGACCGTTGGGGCTGCTTCGCGACTGGCTCAGCGTTTTGAACCAGGATGGTGAACGTTCAAGGGTGGCGGACTGTGGGAAGAGGATGAGCTCCGCCATCGCGACCGCTCCAACTCCAACCAAGGTCCCAATTCCCCCCCTTTCACCGTGGCATGGTAACGCCAAAGTCGGCCCTTCAATAGCCTCTGGACGACGCCAAAGAAATACCAGTAAATAGTACTAAAATTTGGCGTATAGTGAGTCTATTCGGCACCGAATCTTCCCTGCCGATTTTCTTGACGGAGTCACACTGATGATTAGACTGCGCTATGCATTTGCCATGCCCGTTGCGCTGTCTGCCCTCCTGGTGACGGGAGCGGTGGCGCAGGCGGGTCCAACTTCCAAGGCGGCGATTCAATCGCCGGTCGCGCTGAATGTAGAGGTTCCCCCGGTCGTAAAACGATCGAAACGGGTGGGGCCGGCCGATCCGAATAAGGTTCTGCACCTGGCGGTGAGCCTTCCCTACGCCGATCCCGAAGGGATGCAGGCTTATGTGAACAGCTTGAACGATCCGAAGAGTCCGCTTTATCACAAGTACCTCACCCCGGACCAGGTGGGGCAGTGGTTTGGACTTCCCCAGACGGCCGTTCAGAGCGTGGTTAACCATTTGGAATCGAAAGGAATCAAGGTCACTCTCGTGGGAAAAAACCACTTGAGCATCTTGGCCGACGCCACGGTAAGTCAAGCAGAAGCGGCGTTTGGGACGACGATTAACCAGTACAAGGCGGCCAAGACGGAAGCGGGAAATCCCGATTACGTTGCGAATATGTCCACGCCGAAGCTGCCTCCCCAGATCGCTCCGTTTGTGGCGGACGTGACCGGGTTGGACACCTTCACCAAGCCTCAGCATCGGGCACTGACGCCCGATCAGACGCGTACCCTTTATAATCTAGCGCCTGCCTACAACGCGGGATATCGGGGAGAGGGTCGAACGGTGGCGATTTCGAACTTCGATGGGTTCCGACTGACTAACGTTCCCCTCTATTACTCGCACTTCGGATTACCCACTCCATCTGGCGGCGTGGGTAGCAATATCACGGTGGTCACCATCAGTGGCGGCGCGGGAAGCGGAACAGCACAGGGCGAAGCCGATCTGGATATCCAGATGGTGCTGGGAATGGCTCCTCTGTGCAACTTCATCATTTACGATGGCGGTTCCTCCGATTTAATCGGAACGCTGACTCGGGAAGTGAACGATAATTCGGCAGACGTCATTTCCGAGAGCTACGGTTGGAATATCTCCACGAGCACGGCCAACTCCGCGCACAATCTCCACCTCTCCATGAGCGCCCAGGGCATCACCTACATGGCGGCTTCGGGAGACTCGGGGACGACCATCGAGCCATATTCCTATCCCAACTATGACCCGGAGGTCTTGATGGTGGGGGGTACGGTGGCGACGGTGAATGGTTCCGGTGTTCGCACTTCGGAGGTCGGCTGGAGCGGAAGCGGCGGCGGTTGGAGCACCAAATCTTTCACCTGGAATACTCGCCCGTCCTGGCAGGCAGGAACCGGGGTTCCGACGACGATTAACTATCGTATGTCACCGGACGTCTCGCTCCATGCCTCCAGCGGCAGCGGCGCGTATCAGTTCTATTACAACGGTTCGCTGACCAGCGGTTACGTTGGGACCAGCTTTGCCTGCCCCGTCTTTGCGGGATCCTTGGCGGTGGCGGAACAAAAGATCATCGCGTTGGGTGGCCTTCCCGCAAACGGAGCGGGCAAGCAACGATTCGGACGCATTCAAGATCTGTTCTACTCCCAGAACGGGCGGTCCGACGTTTGGCTGGACATCACTTCCGGCAGCAACGGAACCTTGCCGAATGGAAGCAGTTCTACCTGCACCACCGGTTGGGACACGGTGACGGGTTGGGGCGCGATCAACTTCGACGCCTTCGTCGCGACGCAGGCAGGAACCCCCACGCTCCCGGCCGTTCCATCTGGATTGGTCGCGACGGCGGGTAACGCCCAGGTCTCGCTGAGTTGGAGCGCCAGTTCTGGCGCGACGAGCTACAACGTGAAACGCGCCACGACGAGCGGTGGTCCCTACACCGTGATCGGCACACCCACTTCACCCAACCTCATCAACACGGGTCTTGCCAATGGGACGACCTACTACTATGTGGTTTCGGCGGTGAATTCGGTGGGAGAGAGCGCCAACTCCAGCCAAGTCTCGGCAACTCCGGCGGCATCTACCAGCGCCCAACTTCTGTTGAATCCGGGATTCGAGAGTGGTTCGGCAAGTTGGACGGCCAGTTCAGGCGTGATCACGAACTCCACCTCTCGCTCACCTCATGGTGGCAGTTACTATGCTTGGTTGAATGGCTATGGCCGAACTCACACGGATACCCTGTATCAGCAGGTGACCATTCCTTCGACGGTCAGCAGCGCGACCCTTTCCCTGTATCTGCATATCGATACCTCGGAAAACACGTCGACCGTTCAACGAGATAAGCTCCAGATCCAAATCCGAAGCACCAGCAACGGGGTTTTGGCGACACTGGGGACGTTCTCTAACCTTAACGCGATCAGCGGATTTACGAAGCTGACGTACAACCTGAACGCCTATAAGGGACAGACCATTCGGGTCTATCTGGTGGGCACTGAGAACAACTCGCGGCAGACTTCGTTCGTCGTAGACGACTTTGCCCTGGACGTCAACTAGGCGTCTCCTTACTCGCGCCCCGGTCCTTTTGGGCCGGGGCTTTTTCCTGTGGGCTTCGCGGCGTTTCTGGAAGAGTAACGGCGAGTTATCAGTGGGCGTCTCATTAGTCAGCCATGACACGTCGGGGAGTGATTTTGACGATTACGCTGACCGTTGGTGGCTTGGCGGTGGGGGTGGGGGTGTTTTCCATCTTTCGTCACTTCGACTACCCCATGGCGGCGGGGGAGGCGAAGCAGGCTTTGGCAGCCTATCGGGCAGCGGGTTTGCCGGTTTCCGCGAAGGATCTGCCTCGAACCGATCAGTATGAGTCGGGCGTGGCCACGTATCTTCCTGAGTTCAAAAGGCTACTGCCGATCAGCACTCGCTCCTCATGGGAACAGAATGTCTGGGCGCCATTTTTTACGGGCAAGAAGCTCGACTTGGCGCGGCAGATCGTGAGAAATCGTGACGCCATCGAATTGGCGGTCAAGGCGTCCAAGTGCGAACATTTGGATTGGCAGACGCCGCGTTCGGATGAGTACCCCACTCGGGAATCACCTTTGGATTCCATCTCTCGGGCCACGCAACTATTGGCGATGCGTGGCATCACGGAGGCCCAGGCGGGGCGAAACCAAAGCTCGCTCAGGGACTTCACGGCTTGTTTCCGACTGCAAGACCGTCTGGATGAACCGACGAGCGACGACATGTGGATGCTGGGCGTGGAAAACTACCGACGCCTTTGCTACTGCATCCAGAAGGCAGCGGACTACGGGCGGAACGATTCCGCGTTTTTGAAGAAGCTCGCGGCCCTAATTGAGCAGCCCATTCCCAAGTACGACCTGACTTCCCTGATCCGGTTCGAGGCTTATAATTGCCTCGCTCAGGAACGAGGAGAGCCATTGGATCGGCAAATCGAAAACACGCGAACCCTAGCCACGGTGGTGAGAATTCAGCAGCTTTGGGTGGAGGTCCAGAAGCTAGTCGTTCGCTTCGGAGATGATTGGGATGGTCTCCGTCGAGCGGTCGACACTCTCACCGAGAGTTGGGCCGAAGAACCAAGCGAGACCCGAGCTATGGCGTCCTATCGGTTTCCGTATCTGCTCTTCTGGCCGGTGCGTAATCAGCGAATTTCGGTGCGCCTCGTGACCATGGCGTTGATCAAGGCTTTGCTGTTTGAACAGAAGACGGGGCAATTGCCCACGAGTCTTCAAGACCTACCAGGTCAATGGAACGACCCCTTTTCCTCCCGGCCGTTGCTCTTCAAACGGAGACAGGGACAGCTACTCATTTATGGGGTGGGAGAAAACGGGAAGGATGATAATGGCACTCAGTCAGATTTCTTTTTCACCGGATTAGGCGACGATATATCGGCTAGCTGCGCCTTGAAACGGTCGGGTGGGCGCTAGTCGATTTGATAAATCACCCAACGTCCGTTTTGCTTCCAGAAGTGGAACCAGGCCCTGAACTCCTTTCTGCCGAGGACCGTTTGCTCTATCGAATATAAGCGGTTTGGCAATTCCACGGTCCAGTCGCGGTTGCAAGCAGTCGGCATATAGCTGAACAGATATTTGTGGACGGTCTTCGTGACCGCGTACCGGGTCACTGCCGATTCATCGCCTTATTTCCCCGATCTCGTTGAGCCACCGTATAGTCGTTACTCGTCAAACTTCCCGCTTTGAATGAACCGTCGGTAGGCGGACGGGTGGGAGGTGATTTGGTCGATCACATGGCTCCATGTTTGGGGGGTGGTGGCGGGCGCGGGGATGAGCACAACCTATTCTGCTTTGCGTCATAACGATTCGCAAGTGAGAAACGTCGTATCTTTGGACTGAGGGATGAAGAGGCTAAGCAGAACGATTTTTTGGGGAGTTACTCTTGCGGTGACGGTGGCGGCAACTTTGGTGAATTGGCCGGCTATCGACAAGCTGCCGGGCAAAACTTCACTCGATGAATTCATTAGGATTCCGAATGAAACAGTTAGCGGGGCAATGCGGTATTTCCCGGCTCTGGCTAAAGCGTATCGAGAGGGCCACCAAGAGGTTCAGAAGCAAGTTCAGGAGTTGCTGCGGCAGGGCAAAGTTAAGGCGGCCAAGAGGAAGGCAGATCAGGAGATGGGAGAGTCTCTTCGTCTCAGATGATGTATCTGCCCGGAAACTGGATTGATCCCTACACGGGTCGCCCCTTGATGCTCAGAGTGGAACGGGACGTTTTCACCGTTTATAGTCTGGGGGAAGACGCCTTCGACCAGGGCGGCGACTGGGCGTTCGATATTGCGCGGAGCGTGCCGCTCCGTTTTGGAGACTCTCGGAAGTAGCAGGATGACGAAGCGCGCGGCAATTCTTTGGACGGTAGGGGTGATTGGGATCTCGGCGGTGGCGGCGGGGATTTATGCGGCGCTACAACGCTGGGATCGTCCACTTGCTTTGAGAGAGAAGGATTCGGCGGTGGCGGCTTACCGGGCCGTTGGGTTGCCCTGGGAGGTTTCCGACATGCCAAAGGGAGATACCGGACCGAAGAGCGCCGCGGCATTCGCACTGAGGATGCGAACGAAATTCGATTATGTTGGCTATTCCGAGTACTCCACGGATGTGATGGAGCCACTTTTGGCAAAAGGGAGCTACCGCGAGGCCTACCGACGGTTTCGGTCGAAATTTGGCGATACGGTCGACCTTTGCCGAGGGCAACGGGACAAAGAGACGCTGGGGCTGCCCATGGATTGGATCAACACCGCGGAGGATGACGCTGCGGCAGCGGCGGTGGCGGGAGCGGTGGAGTTAATGGCTGAATCCGGTCGCCTTGAGTACGCAAAAGGCGACCCTGAGCAAGCTTTGGCCGACTTTCGAATGTCGAGAAAGTTGATCTTGCTGGCGCGTCAATATCCAAATTTCGACCAGATTCGGGAATCAGCCAATCATGCGGAAAGTGCGTATGACGAGATGATCAAGTGCGCCATCCAAGCCCGAGGAGACGTCTCCTTTCTCCAAGAGCTGAGGACACTGGCTCAAGACTTCCCCCAAATTGATTTGACGCCATTTCTACGATATGAGTGCTGGAGCCACTTAGCTTTGATGCGCAGGTCGTCTCCGGCGGAGGACCGGGACGGCATTCCTCTGGTTTCCCTTGACCGGGCATTGTTGGTACGACAGATGCAAGCCTGGACTCGTTTCTATCCCAAGGCGCTTCCGTTGGTCCGTAAGCCGTGGGAACTGTCTCAAGAGGCGGCTCGTCAATCGGCGGACTGGGTGGCTCACAAGGGTGAAACCTTTGAGGACGTTTCGCCCTTGCCTGATTTGGAAAAACTGGACGTCGCGCTCAACGTTTTTGATGCCTCGGCCATGGTTTTGAGGGCAGAAATCGAGGCATTGCTCATGGAGCACCGGACGGGGCGGCTACCTCAATCGATCCGCGATTTGCCGGGCGAATGGATCGATCCGATCGATGGACAGCCGCTTCGACTGAGACGGTCAGACAAGTACCTCTTGATCTATAGCATTTCTTTCGACGAGGTCGATAACAATGGGCTCACATGGGACGATCCGGCGGCAGGCGATGATTACGACATGGTGGCGAAGATTCCTCTGCAGCGACCTTAAACTTGGATTCACCATCGTTGGAATTTCGTGACGATCTGGCAATCTTTCTCATTCCGTGGGCGCACTTTGGTGGCGAGGATAATGCCCTCAGCATCGCTCTCAGGGACGCCGTACCAGAGGCAAACACCGAGGATGCCGATTGGGTTCATCCCCAGGCGGATTCAGCAAATCCAGTACTTCTTACCAATAAGTAGACAAACGTCTTGCTATTTTGTTAGGAATCACCTAGACTATTCCCATGCTTACTGCCTTGACGCTAGGGTTCGTATTGGGGCCTTCTCTCCAGCAGAAGATCGACAATTCTAACTTCAAAAGCTATTTCGACCAATGCGAGCGGAAAGGGGCGTATTTGGAGAGTCCACCGGAAAATTCGAGCGGAAGTCCGCAGTTTTTGGGCAAGCTGACTGCGTCCAAGTACGGGGCGGATTCGATTGCGAACAGCTACGGGAAGTACGGATCGACGACGGGGCAAGAATCGATTTGGAATGCCTATAGTAAGTTCGGCGGCAAGTTTTCGGCGAGGTCGCCTTGGAACTCTTATGCTCGAAAGCCGGTGGAGATTCTGTATCGAGAAGGGACCAAGACTTATATTGCGGGCTATCTGACGGCGAATGCTTTTTATCGGGGCGAGATTGGGTTGCCGAACATCGATCCCAAGTACCTGGCGTACTGGTTGGATCGCGCTAAAGACATTCCCAAGTAAAGCTGAGTGCCGCTATATTAGGGAAGGTTTCCGATGAGTACTTTACTTTCCCTTGGTCTCTGTCTTCTCGGCTCGGTTCCGTTGGAGCAACCGGTTTCCCTTACCGTTCGGGCGGCGCCGGTGAGTCGGGTCTTGGCGGAGGTCAGCAAAGCCTCCGGCGTGAACCTGCGGGGGACGCCGAGTGTGGCGAAGGATGTGATGATCCTGAGCGTGAAGGACAAGCCTCTGAAGGTGGTGATGGCCAAGGTGGCGGAGAACCTACACGCACGTTGGGAGAAGTATCAGGACGCCTACCTTTTGGTGCGAACGGCAGCCGATGCGAAAGACGAGCGGGATGCGGAGAGGAAATGGCTGGAAGCGGGGGTTACGGCGGCCACCGAGATCTTTCGAAAAAAGCCCGATCCGGCGATGACGGAACCGGCAGCATTGGCGGGCCTTGGGCGAATGGTCGATGAGTTCCGGCAGGTGGCAGACGGGAAGCGGTTCAGCTTGGAGCGGATGAAGAAGTTGCAGGGCCTGGCCCCGGCTTACCGAGCGTTGCGGCGGATTTTGGCATTGATGCCCGCCGACGCCTTGATCCCCGAGGGCAACCGATGCTGGGTTTATGCGGAAACCCCGACGAAGATGCAGAGGGAGTTCCCCATCTCCGTTGGGGAGATCCTTTCTGACTACCAACAGGACCAAAAACTGTGGGCCAACGCTGCGGAGCAGACGTTTTCGAACGAGAAGTTGGGGACGCCGGTCGGCCCAAACCAGCAGGCGATTGGTCCGCGTGGGGTGGGCAAGGTGCTGTTCAAAGTGCAGCGCGATCTCGGAGCGACCACGATTTCCACCCGGCTTTTGATCTTTGATCGGAAGGGGTTCTCGTTGGGCGAGGCGTCCCTGCCCTTGCAGGCGGGGCGACCTGATTCGCTTCCTTCCGCCGAGGTGACGAAGGCGCCGATCAACTTCTCAAAGCTGACCGTCTTGCATATCCAAGGACAAAGAAAGCCGGACGAGCCGATGCCGGCCGAGTTGCGGAATCACTATTCGAACCCGGCGAGTTCTGACCCGTTGTCGCTGCTCGTCACGGACGGCGCGTTGAGCACCGGGAGCGCTTGCCATTCTGATGTGGTGGCGTGCTTGCCGGACAACACTTGGATCGATCTTGACAATGGAGTTGAGACGGTGGGCGACTATTGGCAAGTCGTACGGGCGAGCTGTCACCTTGAGAACAAGGACGGATGGCTTCAGATCCGCCCCTGGTTGGCCTCGGAGGCGCGCCAAGATCGGCTAGATCGCAAAGCGTTAGGCAATTTGATCGCGGGATTTCAGCGAGAAGGGCGTCTTTCCTTGGCCAATCAGGTCGCGTTTGTCAACGCGACCAAGCGCGAGGAGCCGGAGATCTTTTCCTTCTTCTACCTGGCCTATCTGTTTCACCACCTGGGAGACGAAGAGGTGCGGCTGCAGGACTGGAACGCACTGCGGATTTATGCGGGGATGACTCCGGTGCAGACGGAGATTGCCAAGGCGCAGCGGCCGGTGGACTTTCAGTATCTGTCCTCGGCTCAATTAGGGGTGTTGCAGCACGTGCTCTTTGACTCCTTGGATCCCTACCTGAAGCTTGAGGAGATGGTCTTGGAACGGGAACGCGAACCGGGGATGGACACCGACTACGGATTCAATCTGCGCACCGAGCCCACGGAGTTCTTGGGCAACGGGATAACCAGCAAAGAGATGATGTGGATCGACGACGTCATGGATTACCTGCTGGTGGGGCTGACGAAGGAGCGATCGGGGTTTGACATCGAAGACGGGATGAACCCGGTGGCGTTGGCAACGAATCTGTTTGAGAACGAGCGGCCGGATTTGCATCCTTGGATGAAAGACGAGGAGCAGGATGTGACTCGGAAGTACTCGGCGTACCGCTTGGGGCAACAGCGCCAAGTGAGGTTTCGGCTCCACTTTGGGGGTGGCGCTTATATGGCGTTGGAAGTGCGTGACAAGGGTTTGATCGACCGGCGAGCGCGGGCGCTGGGAGATTTACCGTACGAAGTCCGGAAGCGGGTTTATGATGGATTAGAACGGCTTCGAGCGGAGGCTCCGCCGAAGAAGGGGACGAACTAGATACATGGCGAATCGCAGACTGGCGTGGCTGATCATTGGCGCGGCAGCGGTGACGGTCGGCGGTGGCATTTTTTGGGGGATTCGCGAGTTCGACCAAGGGCAGGCCCTGGCGGCGATGCCTGAAACTCGGGCAAGGTTTGTGGAGGCCGGGTGGTCGCCCACCGAATCGGGTCTCCGGCTCGTTGGACCCTCTCCACCCCCTATCTCGATGAAACGAAACGACTTCAGTGTGCCGGTTCGCAACCTTAGATTTGGGAAACCCTCAGGACTCGTTTTGGGCGACGAGGCAAAGGGGTGGCAGGATGCGATCGATGCGGGCTCGGTGGATCTGAAGCGAGATTGGGAAACCGAATTCGATGCGGACGAGCCGGTCCAACTTCCTCTTGAACCGGGTCTTGCGTTCACTTATACGGCGGAGGACTTGGCCCGCGAAGGAAAGTTCGATGAGTCCTTGGCGAGGGTGGATTCTGCGCTTGGCTGGGCGAAGTTGGTGCGATCCGATCCGGTTTTGATGAGCTACGGACGGTCTCTTACGTTGGAACGCCAGATTGCCGTTTCGATGGACAGAATGCTTTCGAGGACTAAGGACGCTGGCTTCAGGCAGGAACTTCGAAAACGCTTAATCTCCCTCCAAGAAATCCCGCCGATCTTTCCCAATCTGCGTGGAGAGTTGGTGCTGATCCTCCGGTGGATGCCTTCACACGGATATTCGGCGGAAGCCTCCACGGTTCGCGTGATGGAGCGGGCCATTGTCCTGCGCCAAGAAATCGACCGCTTCCCGTTGGACCCGGAGGGGGTGGTCAAGAACTGGAATCAAGATCCCGCTTCGGGCACGATCACCCAACAGATGGCGGGGATCCTGTGGCCCGATATCTCACCCACTTTGGACTGGATCAAGAAGCGGCGGGCGGCGGTGGATACGGCGTTGGCGACGCCCTGAAGTGGGGGGCGGGGGGCGGGGGGCGGGGTGCGGGGTGCCGATTTCGGTGCGCCCACCGCAAGTGAGGGGGGCATCGCGTTTGGCGGTTCTTCTGATCTCGTTTTGCACACTCTTGTTTGCGCTCTATGAGCGATAGCTCTCAGTTCTTAGCCTCAGGGCTGAACTCATTCATGCGACCACCCGCAAAAACCGCACCCTGAGGCATCGCGCTTGAGAGTTGATGCCTCCGCCTCTTGAGGTGGAGGCGGTTGGAAGCGCTCGGTAAGGTCACCTCCACCGCAAGCGGCGGAGGCATGGAGCTTGGTGGCTCTCCTGATCTCGTATGGCAACGTCTGGCTCGCTCGATAGGCGATAGCTCTCGGTGGTAAGCCTCAGGGCTAGACGCTCTCATTTCCAATCCCTGGATACTGGCGACACCCTGAGGCATCGCGCTTGAGAGCTGATGCCTCCGCCTCTTGAGGTGGAGGCGGTTGGGAGCGCTCGGTGTGTTCGCCTCCACCGCAAGCGGCGGAGGCATCGCGCTTGGCCGGTCTAGCCTTGGAATCGTTATTTAACATTCGGTTAATGGAGCCTTAACCATCCGACAATATCTTTTCACACAAGATATTGCCCGTGGGCCAGAGGGACGACCAGAACGCGAATTTGATTCGGGGCAATACTGAGCTATTGGTGCTTGGGGTGCTTCGGGATGGCCCGGCTTATGGGTACTCGATCGCTCGGGAGATTGAGCGACGAGCCCAGGGTGTCATTTCCTTGAAACAGGGGAGCATTTATCCGTTGCTGTACGCACTGGAAGAAGATGGGCTGGTTTCGAGTGAGTGGAGCACCCCGGTCCGAGGTGAGCGGCCCCGGCGGATGTACCGCATTACCGAGAGCGGGCTTGCCGATCTGGAACGGCGATTGGACCTGTTTATTCGATTCTCGAACGCGGTTCGGCATGTGGTGCCGCCGCTGGAGGAAGGCTCGTGAGCAGCGTGATTCGGCTGGCGCCCGCCTCCTCAGAGACCCCGTCCCCCGATCAGAATTCGATTTTGGCCGACTACGTGGACCGGCTGGTGGCTCCGTTGGTGGGGCTGGTGCCGTACGAGCGGCGCGAGCGGTTTCGTAGTGAAGTCCTGAGCCACTTGGAGGCGCTGACCGAAGACCACATTTCGACCGGTCTCTCGGCAGATGAAGCCGCGAACAAGGCGGTTCGAGAGCATGGCGCGCCTCGGCCGATCTCCGAGAAATTCTTGGAGACCTGGTTTGAGAAGGGGGCGAGGGGGCCGCTGGAAAAGCGGTTCGGGCGAGCCAACTGCGCGGCGTTCAGCGTGTTCGTTTTCTTGGAGGCCATCTATCTGGCGTTCCTTCAGTTCCGGGTTTTCATTCCGTACGGCGTGTTCTATCGCTTGCCGCTGAGCCCGGGACAGATTCGGGAGATTTGGCCGATGCCATTGCCATTTCCTGAGTTCACCATTGGCTTTGTGGTCCTGATTGGCTATCCCATCCTGGTTCCGTTTTTGGGTGGATGGCTGGTGGGGCGGCAGGTGCCGGTAAGGGCGGGAGCGGCGGTTTACCATGCCTTGGTTCCGCTCATCCTATGCTCGTTTGCGGTGGGGGCGTTGCTCTTGCCGGTGACGGAAGGGCTGCTGTTTGCCCTGATTCAATTGACGTTTTGGTTGCCCGTGGGCGCGTTCGTCGCCCGCATCTCGTCTCAACTCGCCCGCGCCGACCGCGTGGGGCGCATGACCCCCTTTCGATAAAAAGGGCGCGGCTGCCACCGCGCCCGAGTCCGGAAATCCCCGCTAGAGGTATCCCAGTGAAGTACCAGTATACAACTCGCTCCCAAAGAGGCTTTACTCTCATCGAGCTCCTCGTGGTCATCGGAATCATCGCGATTCTGGCGGCTATCTTGTTCCCCGTTTTTGCCCAGGCCAAAGAAGCGGCCAAAAAGACCGACTGCGCCAGCAACGTGCGCCAACTCTCCATCGCCATGCTGATGTACCAGGGCGATTGGGACGGCGCCTATCCGATGCGCCTGGCGGGCACCGACCATCCCGAGGTGGAGCAGTGGATCGACATGATTCACCCCTACGTCAAGGCCGGTCAGACGGGGCAAACTTCCCCGCTCTCCAAGTGCCAGACCTTCATTCCCGCCGCGAATAAGCAGATCAAAGGATGGGGCTATGGCATTAACGGCCACCTGCACCCGGACGTGGGCGACACGCTCTCGCCGGTAACCGAAAGCAACGTGATCTCGCCCGCTTCCACCGCGCTTATCGGCGATAGCGTCATCGGCGACTTCTATGCTCAGGCTTCTCGACGCGTTCGCGCCGCCTTTGGCAACTCCAACAACACCAGCCCGTACAAGTTGGCTTGCGCCGATCTGCGCACTCGACACGGCGGCGGCAATGGCTTGAAGCTGAACGATGGCGGCTCCAACATGAGCTTCACCGACGGTCACGTCAAGTTCCTGAAGGCGGGATTCATCTTGACCCGATTGGGCATCCACCCCGAGGCTCCCGAACCCGGCGATCCGATGTTCTTTAACGGCAGCGCTGGCACCTACTGCGTAGGCGGCCCGGTTCTCGGCCCCTAGTCCCTTTCGTTCCTCTCTACGCGGTGCGTGCCCGGAGCACGCAGTGCGTGAATGCTCGGGTGCGTCGTGGAAGGCGGCGCACTCCCTACCCCTTTTTATCCCGCATGAAGAAGTTTGTATCCCTTTCCGCATTGGCGCTGGCGTTGGCGCTCCCTACGTTTTTGGTCGCTCGGCAGGCCACCGGTCCGGTCTCCCCGGCCATTCTCTACAAGCCGACCCCTCGCCCCGACCGCGTGATTTTGACCTGGGCGGCCGATCCGGCAACGACCCAGGCGGTTACGTGGCGCACCGATGAAACGGTGACGAAGTCGGTGGCTCAGATCATCGAGAGCGATGCCGGTCCCAAGTTTGAGCCGCAGGCGCAATCGGTCGATGCGAAGACCGAAGCGCTCAGCACCGACCTCGGCTTTACCGCTCACTACCACAGCGTGGTGTTCCGAAACCTCAAGCCCAGCACCGCCTATAGCTACCGCGTGGGTGATGGGCAGAACTGGAGCGAATGGTTTACGTTTAAGACCGCCAGCGCCAAGGCGGAGCCGTTTTCCTTTATCTACTTTGGCGACGTTCAGAACGGGATTCGGTCGCTTTGGTCGCGCGTGTTTCGCCGGGCGTATTCCGATCATCCCGAAGCCAAGTTCTTCCTTTACGCCGGCGACCTGGTGAACCGCGCCAATCAGGATGCGGACTGGGCGGAGCTGCACGAGGGTCCGGGGTGGGTGAATGGCTGTACCCCCACCATCCCCACCCCCGGCAACCACGAGACCGAGAAGGACGCGGAAGGAATCTATCGGTTGAGTCGTCACTGGCGACCCGAATTCACACTGCCCGAAAATGGACCTCGCGGACTGGAAGAGACCTGCTACACCCTGGACTACCAAGGCGTTCGGATTATCTCGCTCAACTCAAATGAGCGGCACCAAGATCAAGCGCAATGGCTTGAGGGTCAGTTGAAGAACAACCCCATGCGGTGGACGGTGGTCACGTTCCACCATCCCGTGTTTTCGAGTGCGGAGCGTCGAGACAACCCCGAGATTCGCGCCATCTGGAAGCCGATCTTCGACAAGTACAAGGTGGACCTGGTGCTGCAAGGGCATGATCACACCTACGCTCGAGGCGGACTCAAGAACGTGCCCGACCACGGCACGATGTACGTGGTCTCGGTCTCCGGCTCCAAGATGTACGACCTGAACCCCCAGTCCTGGATGAACCGTCGGGCCGAGGACACCCAGTTCTATCAGGTGATTCGGGTCGACAAGGACAAGCTGACGTACGAGGCGCGGATGGCGAGCGGAGAGCTCTATGACGCGTTCGAACTGCGCAAGCGGTCCGGTCAGACCAACCAGTTGGTGGAAAAGACGCCGCGCACGCCGGAGCGTCGGCGGAAGGCGGAGTAGGTTCTTTTGGGGGAGCTGAGCGTGGCTTTGCGTGGCTCTGCTTTGCTTTGCTTGCGCGATGCTTCAGGGGATGGTCTGTTCGGTTGGTGTCTCGGCTCTCAGGCTGACTTTGAGCGCTCTGGATTGTAGCCTCAAGGCTTTGCGCTCTAGGACTAGGGTTTTGTTTAGCTCGTCACCTTGAGGCATCGCGCTTGGATCTTCCCCTCTTTATCCTGATGGCAGAGGCATGGCGGTTGTTCTGCGTCGGACTTGATCGACGACTACAACCTTCGGGGTTGGTTTTCCTCGGTGAGTGGTGGAAACCGGGATGCCTCGGGGTGCGGGTTTTGGAGGCTCTCGGTTTTGGGATTCTCAGCCCTGAGGCTAGCGTCGAGCGCTCTGGTTTGTAGCCTCAAGGCTTGACGCTCTACGATTGAACGTTTTGTTTAGCTCGTCACCTTGAGGCATCGTGTTTGGATGTCGGAAAGTGCGAAGGCACGGAACCTTTGGCTACACGACCTGCGGTCGTAACTCGGGAGTCGTGATTGAGGTGACGCCGTGCTTGCCTTGCCGTTGAGAGGACGGAGGAACTGAATCAGGAATTTGATCCATCCTGAAACCAAATACGAGTACCGACGTAGGTTCTTGTGAGGATAGACTAGAGAGGTGATGCGCATTTCCCCGGAAAGGTGGAGGTTGACTTGGACTTCGGTCTTGACCGTTTTGGTGGTTGGCGCGCTCTCTCAGATCGTTCCTTACCTCTTGCACTTGGAGGCGGGAAAGATCGGAATTCCGTGGTCTCACATGGCGCTATTGATCGGCTTGGCTGCGGGTTGTGTCGGTCTTCAACGATTGCTGGCCCGGCATCCCCTTTTTCCTTCCTTTCTTGAGGCGGAATGGCAACTTCGTTTGTTCTTTTTTGTGATGGTGGCAAGCCAGTCGTACTCGACCGGGAGTTCCCAGATGAAGGACCCCGTCTTAGGATTGGTCGTTGCCGGCAACTATATAATCGCGACTTATTGCATTCAGGCGGTCTTCCGCCGCATCCGTGCTCAGATTCCGCCGGAAAGCGATCTCTTCGTTCCTTTTCCCGAGGCTTCCGAGAATTCACAACGGGCAATCAGGGATGAGATTGCCGGATGAGGCGCATCACTTGGGAACGCGGTCGGGTGGCTTTTCAGATTGCAGGAGCGGTTCTGGTGTGCGCTCTGCCGTTTGTCATTCTTATTGCTACCCTTGCGATCCCAGATAGCAACAAGCTTTCATGGCGTAATGCCGCATGGGTTGCGGGAGCGGTGGCGGTGGGCATGTTTATCTACACCCTCCTTGCCCGTCACCCTTTGGCCCGGATCAAGAAGGAGAAAGATGAATATCAATTTCCCTTTCACCAAGTTGGCCCGCCGATTTTGCTTAGCGCCAGTTTTGCCAGCGGCGTGACTAACAGGATGGTCGTAGGTTGCGGGTACCTATTGGTCTGCTACAGCATCAAGGTTCTGACGAGATCAATCAAGAAGTCGCTCCCCGAAGACAGCGAACTCTTTCGGCCCGCCCTCGTGGTAGACGAGCCTGGCGTGAACAACGAGGGTGTTACAAAGAACCCTAGCGATATGGAGATGATGGAGTTGAGGGGATCTTGACGACCGAGTTTGTGACGGCGAGACGGCGGTTTGCGTTGGAGGTGGTGAGAGCGGCCGTAGTGGCTTGTATTCCCCCTCTGATCCTTACTACGGTTACCTACTACGTCTGGGTCGGAGCCAAGAACGGGCTTATGATCGGGATCCTGGGGTTGCTGATTACTGGCGGGGTTGGGTTTGGCAACTACTGGAGGATCAATCGTCATGCCAAGCCGTTTTTGGCCAGCGAATTCAAGAGCGAACTCTTGTTGACATGCTGCCTGATGGGTGGAATCTTGCTGATTCGTGACCTTTATAAGGGTGTGGAATGGCCGACGCCGGTGGGCTCCCTCCTTCTGCCGCTCTGGGCGATCCTGTACGCCCTCTCGATCCGAACGGTACGGAGTCGGGTGGGCGCGGAGAGTCCTCTGAGGACACGCGAGGTGGCGGCTTGACACCGGAGTTCTTGGCGGCGCGGCGGGAGTTGGCAAGGCAGGCACTTGTCTCAACCTCGATCTGTTCAGTTGTGATCGCAGTGTTCTTCTCTGTGGGGATACATCTCCTCGTGGACAAGTCAGCGGCACGAGAAGTTAGGAACTTCGCAACAGCACTCGGCTCCGTGTTTGCAGTTTGCCAGTATGTACTCCTCGTTCGGCATAAGGATCCACTACAAGTTGCGGGGAAATTGAGGCATTTCGAGTGGATCAGCTTCACTTTGGTCCTTGGGATCAGTGCCCTCATCGACTTTCAAAGCGGTGTGAGGCTGCCTGTCCTTGTTGCCAAGAGTCTTGTTGTCTTGGTCACCGTTTTCCTCTCTTTGCACCTCGTAGGCCTCCACCTGAGGAAACTGCCCGCTGACGATCCGTTGCTGCAGGGAGGTACCCGTTGATGACGCCTGAGTTTGTGGCGGCACGGCGGGAGTTGGCTTGGAAATCGGCCGGGGTGTTTGGGTTGGCCGGATGCCCGATGATCGTCCTGACGACCGTGCAGCCTGGGTTTCCTTCGTATTCTCTTGGCCTCTTGGCCCTTGGTCTTGGGGCGGTTGCAGTCGTCGCATTAGTGGGAGTCCTCTTTGCGCTTGGTCCGTTCGTTGGGCAGCTTCCCCTCAATCGAGTTTGGTTCTTACGAACGCTCCCCCTCCAACTACCTGGCAGCGTAGCGATGGCACGTTTGGCGGGATCGGCCTGGATGTTCCCGGTCGCGTTTGCGGGCTTCTTGGCGCTGTATGGCGGTGGTTATGCCCTTCTCAGCTTGCTTTATGCGAAGGTGCCAGCCGATAGCCCCTTGCGACGGGATGAGGTCACGGCGTGACACCGGAGTTTTTGGCAGCACGACGGGAGTTGGCTTGGAAGTCGGCCGGGGCAGCGACGTGGGCAGGGGCGCCACTTGTGGTGGTGGGAATGATTCAACCGCTGGTGTCCAAACCGATTCCGCACTTTTTGGAGATATTGGTCGGATTCGTGCTGATTGGGTCGTTGATGGCGGGGTTATCTGTCTCGGCAAAGAAGGAGCCCTTCGTCAAAGTGGAGGAGTTCAACAACAATCTGGTGTTTAGCCTTTTTGGGCCAGTAGGATCTCTTCCCTTCATCTACAGGTTGTGTCAAAGCGTCTACATCGTCCTTGGAATGTTCATTGCCTACGCCATCTTTACTTTAGGTGGGCACACCCTGCTTCGCCGGGCTCAACGCCAATTGCCTGCAGACAGTCCGCTACGTCTCCCGCCTGAAGACTCCACTGTGTTGAGTGAGTCTGTGGACAATTGCGTCAAAGCGCACGAGGTCACGGCGTGACGCCGGAGTTTTTGGCAGCACGGCGGGAGTTGGCTTGGAAGTCGGCAGGGGCAGTGACTTGGGCTGGGGTTCCGCTTCTGGTGTTTGCCCTGGTCCAACCCCTGATGCCCGAACCCGATTCGAATTTCTTGGTGATCGCGGTGACGATGGTGATCGCTACGTCCTGGCTCGCGGGATACAAGGTCACGCGTGAGACTGAACCCTTTGTGAAGTCGAGATTTAGCTGGCACGATGCCGGAGATGTGTTGCCGGTTTCGTGCATTCTCCTTATCTGGGTTCTCAGATATTGTGGCAGTCCCTATCTAAGAGCTTGCGGGATCGTCGCCTATCTCATTTTGCTCATTGGTGGCGCCTTTCTCATCTCTCGCATCCGCAAGCAACTTCCAGCCGACAGTCCTTTGCGGCTCGCGCAAGCCGAGGTGATTGAACTGGACTTCATCCAGAGCCGCGCTTAGTTGCGAAGTTTGAGAGGCGCATGATGCCAGGTACCTCCCACCGGCGGCATGGGTTAAGCGCTCAGCTTTTGGCGCGCCCGGTTTGGCGAATTGGGGTGGTGGGAGCACTCGACGATCAGGAGCGCTCACGCCGGAGGACCGGCGCCTACATGACGCTCTGAGTTTGATTTCTCTCGGCGACCTTCAGAGCGTGATATAGTCGGCGGCCCTACCGCCGTGAGCGCGTCGGCTTCATGAGCGCTCTGGTTTGTAGCCTCAAGGCTCGGCGCTCTACGTTTAGAGTTTTGTTTTGCTCGTCACCTTGAGGCATCGCGTTTGGATGTCGTAATAGGGCGAAGGCACGTAAACTTCGGCTACACGACCTGCGGTCGTAGTGAGGGCGTTGGGGAATCCTATTTTAAGGTGATGGATTGAGGGCCTCCGTCATAGGTGACCACTCGATCAACCGTTGTTGATGAGTCAATATCTACACCTTTATTTCCTGAAACTAATACAATCCTAAACGTCCTTGACTTCAGCATCCCGGGGAACGCGCCCTTTCTTTTGCCGACGGTGAGGGTCTTTTGGGCGTCGTCCCAGGTGAAGGGGATTTCGGCGTGGACGCCTTGTTTCCACCTGGCGCCATCGTTCTCGTCTTCATAGAGCGTGAACGTTCCGTTCTTGCCCGGATAGATTCGGATTTCAAGGGGATCTACCTTTTGGGTGGCGTACTGAATCTCCGGTCCGTAGGGGAGGATGGTTCCGGCGCGGACGAAGAGGGGGAGGCGGGAGATGGGGGCTTTGGCTTCGATCGTTTGGCCGCCAGCATAGGTCTTCCCCGTCCAAAAATCCGTCCAAGTTTCGTTCTTGGGAAGATAGACAGATCGCGACTCCGCTCCGGGGCTAACAACCGGGCACACCATGAGGCCGGGGCCGAAGAGGAATTGGTCCGCGATGTCATAGACCGCTGGGTCGTTTCGGAAGTCCATGACCAGGCCGCGCATCATGGTGTCGCCCTGATTGGCGACTTGCCAGGACGTGGAGTAGATGTACGGCAGGAGGTGGTAGCGGAGGCGGTCGAAATCGGCGAGGATCTTTTGGGTGGGCTCGTCGAATCGCCACATCTCCTTGGGCGCGCCGGTGCCGTGGACGCGGAACATGGGACAGAAGGCGCTGAACTGGAACCAACGGGTGAACAGTTCTTGGTAGCCCTTATCTGAGGGATTGCCGCCGAAGAACCCGCCGGTATCCGTGTTCCAATAGGGGATGCCGCTTAAGCAGAAGTTGAGTCCGGCGGAAATCTGCTTTCGGAACACTTCCCAGGTCCCCGAGATGTCTCCAGACCAGGTCACCGCTCCGTTCCGCTGCTGACCGGCATAGGCGCTGCGGGTAAGGATGAAGGGACGCTTGGCGGGGTTCTCTCGAAGGTGGCCTTGATAGACCGCTTGGGTGTGCAGAAGCGGGTACGCGTTGAAGACCTTGGCGCCGGGGCCGGCGGCGGTTTGGAAGGTGCGGTACTCGCCCCATCTCCCGCCGAGTTCAGGCTCGCTGGCGTCCAGCCACCAGCCATCCCAGCCGTACTTGAAGATCTCGCGCGAGATCTGGTTCCAATAAAGGCGGCGGGCGGTGGGGTTGAAGGGGTCGTACCAGCGGCCCTCTCCGGCGGGAAAGACATAGGGGATGACGGTGCTGTAGAGGGCGCCCGCCTTTAGAAGTTCGTCCGCGTTTGGGCTCTTGTTATCGAACTTGGGCCAGACGGAGATGATGGCGTGGACGTTCTCCGCATGGAGGTCGTCCATCAGCTTTTTGGGATCAGGATAACGCTTGGGATCAAACTCGTGCGAGCCCCAGGGAGCGGGGCTCCAGTACTGCCAGTCCTGGATGATGCCATCGATGGGGATTTGGCGGCGTCGGTACTCTTGCACCACGTCCAGCAGTTCTTGGGAGCTTTGATAGCGCTCTTTGCACTGCCAGAACCCCCAGACCCACTTGGCGAACATGGGGGCGTCTCCGGTGAGCTTTCGGTAACCGGAAATCACGTCGTCCGGCTCGGGGCCATAGATGAAGTAGTAGTCGAGGGCATCCGCCGCTTCCGACGTCCAAGTAAGGTTCTGATCCTTGGCGGGTCGACTCCAGGCGAACCGCATGATCGCATCGAACTGGTCTTGGTAGTACTCCAGACGGACCTTGTGGCGGGAGTTGGCTTCGAAGCGGATGCGGCCAGAGGTGGGCTTGACGGCGCGAGAGGTCCAATCGGTAAAGACGGGTTTATCGTCGATCCAGAGTCGAACGCCGTCGTCGGAGATTCCTTTCAGCACGTACTCGCCCGCCTCTTTAGCGAGGAGGGTTCCGGTCCAGCGGACGGCGTAGTGATCGTGCGGCAGACCGGGAGGTGGGGTTTTGGTCCAGTCGAAATCGATGATGGGGTCGGTGCGAGTGAGGGCAAGTTTTTGAAAGTTCTCGTCCGCGTAGTAGCGGCCGGTGAGTCCCGGCTTGCCGTCTTCGTCGAAAAGCTGTTCCGAGGGCACGGTTTCCTCGGGGCCAGACCCAACGTTGACGGTGGTGATGGCGGGGTTATCCCAGAGGATGCCGTAGCCCTGGCTAGAGACCATCATCGGCACGGCGACATCGGTGTTTTTCTGCTGAAGCGTGACCGAGGATCCCCGGTAATTCATGCTCCCTTCTTGGTGCTGTCCCAGTCCGTAAATGGCTTCCCCGGGGGCGAGGGCGAAGGACTGTTGACTCTGCTTGGTCTCGAGGTCGCCGAGTTTGTGCGGGGTCAGGGACCGCGCGTTTTCCTTCAGGATCAGCGCGCCGGTGGGGTCGTAAAAGGAGAGGGCTTGGGTGGCTTTGTCAAAGCGGATTTCGAACTTGCCGGTTTTTAAGATCAGGGTGTTTTCGGTTTCGACCGGCTTTTCTTTAAAGGGTTGGTAGGAAGCGGTGACAGCGAGGCTGGGCTTGGCTTGGCCGTAGGTGACGCGAACCATGTTTGGGCCGTAGGCGCGCAGGTAAAGCGGCGTCCCCTCCAACATGATCCGAATCACGCCGTCCGCTTCGACCACGGGGGTTTGGAGCATCACGAGGGGGGCAAGCAAAGTCAACATTGGTCCGGCACGTCCTGCGCTCTAGGATACACGGGGCGATTCCCCCGGCGGTCGCTCCGTTTGGCTCGACCGACTTTTACATTAAGAAGCTAAATTTAAGAAGAAAGAGCCTTGCTGCAACGATCAAGTCAAACTATAATCCCATCATGCTCAAACCTATCCTTATAACAGTACTTGGGCTCATGGTTGCGACAGCGGCATTTGCCCAATACGATGAACCTGGGTACCATATCCTTGCGTTTGGCGGAGGCGCATGCAATTGCCCTCCACGCGCAGTCGGTACTATTTCTGGAGCAACGAGCGGCCCCACGGGATGGCTAACCGTAGATGCTCCTTGCTCAAACGATGGCGTGACGGTGCCCTGGAATCACTACGGCAGTCAGGTTTATTCGTGGAGTTTCACTCCGCCCGCTGGCGTTTGCTACGCGTGGTCGATTATCTATGCCACAAGCAGCCCAAATGTCCAGATTCCGCACTGCACCGGTGGCAGAGTTCCAGCTACCGTTAACCCTTACAGCGGCGTGTTTATTGAACTACCCGCCTCGACCCCATGTCCGACTCCTGAGCCAGTTGATCCGGTGGATCCTAGCGGGAGTTAAAGGATCCAATGCGCGCCAGTCATTTCCTGATCATGACCTTGCTGCTAGGAGCAAGCAGCCTCGCCACGTCACAAACGGCCAAAGATGTAGATAAGACGGTCGATGCCTGGAAGAAGAGCCTGAGCAGGGCCTTTGATAAGGATGCCCGCGCAATCTTGGTCGACGTCGACCTTTCCAAGGCGCCGATTGCCATTAAGAAGCCATTATCAAATCCCTTTGGGGAGGCGATGATGGCGGCCTTCATGAATCGGACTTATCTAGAGGGGACGGAGTACATTACGCTGTCACGCTCTCGCGAGCACATGCTTTCCGCGGAGTCCATCGCCAGTCGTACAATCTTGGATCAACTTCTTGCCCTCGGCCCCGAGGTGATTCAAGATCTTTCCAAAGGGCGTCACTTTAGTGACTTACCTATGGAATCTCAAGTCGCGTTCGCCCGCATCGCTTGCTCATTACAACCCGGGATGGTTGAAAACATGATCGCGGGAGAGGACTACGAGGTGAAGGTCCAAGTTGTCCCTGTTCTCCAATATGTCGATCCGAAGGACCAACTTCGTCACAGCTTGCCAGTTCCCTCAAAAGCAAACCCAATGCGGCTGAACCGGGGCGTGGCTCCGGCTCCAGTCGAACCGAGAAAGCAGCAGGAGGGCTTTCCTTTGGCAACTAAGGGTGACTTGGACTTCGGTAAGGGCGATCTCGTTTCTCTCTCGCAGTTGCTTAACAAGGCGGCCCAGAAGTTTAAGATTGACTTCGACTACGACCGAAGGTTGGCAGGCACCGCCCTTTTTATTAAAGGACAGTGGACAAAGGAGGGGTTAACGGAAGCGCTGGCAACCGTGTACAAAATTGACCCACCCAAACCACCGGTGAATCGCCTCTCAGTTCGAGAAGGCTTACGTAGCTTGTTAGAAGGTCCCTTGGCTGGACTCCTTGATGGCAACCTTTGGGCAGATGAAAAAGATCAGCCGACGGCAAGGGAGCTTCTCAAGGGAAAAGACCTTACTTATGAAGATCTCATCAAGAAATCGCCTTCTTGGGCGCAGTACTTGGACAGAGGCGCCCTCACCCCAGGCTCTCTCGTTTCTCTACGACTCGGACTCCAGTTAAGCGTGACGGGTGCCGGCACGATTCCCCTTGCCAATTCCGTGGCTAACAATGAGACTCAGACTCTTCCCGTCACCACTAGGAACGAGGCAGGGTTTATCATCGTCCCGTAGATATTCTCTTTGGCATTGCCTTGGTGACTCGTGACCCACAAGTGCGAGTCACCATCGCCATGTCCCGACCAATGGTCCTATTCCTCTTGGCATCCTCTAAGCCTTGCCGTATGATCCTCAGCACTATGTCGCGTCCACGTCAAACGACGGGCCGATAGGGTGTTCCGGGGCAAGGACCGGGAGTCCTGTTGTCCCTCTTCACTTCTTCTTGAACATCCCTTTGCGGGCGGTTTCGCTCGTGCTTCCTTTGTCGGGGCTTATCCTTGCTCGCGTCCGGCGTTACCTGCCATGGGCAAGAACAAGACAGCATTACAGATTAAAAAAGAACTCGAAGTAGCAAAATTGGCCGCGGTACAAGCGGCCCTCAACAAGGCGAATAGGCAGGAGAAGGCCAACCGGACCGAGTCGAAGAAGCGGAAAGACGCGTTTTTCTTGGGGCGGTTTCTGGGCATACCTGCGCATTCAAACAATGTGATTCGTTCCCGGGACGCGTTTCGCGCTCGGAACTATGACTTGGGCAAGCAGGCGCTGGCTTATGTGGACCATCTTTTCCGCCGGTTCCCCACTCCGTTCTTCTTGTACCGAGCGGTGCTGAGTCGTCAGGGGGTGGAGTTGGTGTTTGGCCCTCAAGAGGCTGATCCTGAGTTTTGGCGGGATTGTGGGCACCGGACGTATGCGCGGTGGTTCATCATCGTGGCGCAGGGCGGGTCTCTGGCCAAGGAGATGAAGGGGCAGTTGACCAAGAAGGAGGTCCACTGGTTCCTGCAAGCGCCGGACGAAAACAGCATCACCCGGAACCTGTTTTGGGCGAAGTGCGCCGCCGCGGGGGTGCCTCCCAAGCTGTGTCAATTCCTGACCATCCGGATGGCGAATCCCAAGCTCTTAGAAGCACTGGGAGACCGATTGCCGGACGTGATTCGGTTCTACGCGACGGAACATAAGCTGATGGGAGATACCGAGTTGCGGTGGATCACGGACTTCGTCATTCGCTCGATCGCCAACCCGGATTTCTCTTTCAAAGGGCGAACGTATGGGTCGATGTACAAGCTCACGCGGGAATGGCACCGAACCGTTCACGCCTCGCGGCCACGCAAGGCGCTGGAATGGGAGAAGCGATTCCGCGACTGGGATCTGACTCTGAAAATCGGGCGGGTCCGCGCGATTGAGCTTTACACGACTCGGCTCTTGGAAGAGGAGGGCGACCGGCAGCGGCACTGCGTGGCGGGCTATGACGAGTTCTGCGCACGGGGAGTTGCGCAGATTGTCTCGATGCGGTGGTTTGCCGAGGTGGACGGCGTGAAGCAGGAAGTCAGTCGCATCACGATGGAAGTCTCGCCCGGCAACCGAACGGTCGTACAGATCCGGGGGCGATACAACCGCAAAGCGACGCACCAAGAGATGCAGCATATCCGCGCCTGGGCCGGAGATCTCGGGTTGGGGATCTCGGCGGAGGCATAGACCTTTGCTGTGCTTGGCTTTGGCGTTTTTGCATTCAAGGCAACGGGAGAGAACCGTTGTTGGTCCAGGCGATGCCTCCGGGTACGGTGTTCCGTTTGCGGAGGTATCCGGTGGCGACATGATGCTCTGCCGTCCACCATTCGGGATCACAAACCGAGCGCAGTGTAGGCGTCAGCCCCCCTGACGTGGGCGCGTTCTGTTTCAGGGCGCTCTGTTTGGGAAGCGCGCGTACGACGGGGGACCGTCGGATTGGTCGTTTGCCGAGCGATTTCAACCGCCTAGCGCAATGTAGGCGTCAGTCCCCCTGACGTGGGCGCGTTCTGTTTCAGGGCGAGATGTAGGCGTCAGTCCTGCTGACGTGAGCGTGTTCTATTTTCAGGGCGCTCTGTTTTTCCGCGCATGTACGACGGTAGGACCGTCGGCTACATTGCACTCTGTATCCATAACGCGTGAATAAACACAGGGCGCAATGTAGGCGTCAGTCCCCCTGACGTGAGCACGATCTGTTTCAGAGCGCTCTGTTTGGCCGAAGCGCGTACGACGGTAGGACCGTCGGCTACATTGCGCTCTGTGGTTCGTAACATGTGAATAATCACAGAGCGAGATGTAGGCGTCAGTCCATCTGACGTGAGCGTGTTCTGTTTCAGGGCGCTCTGTTTGGCCGAAGCGCGTACGACGGTAGGACCGTCGGCTACATTGCGCTCTGTGGTTCATAACGTGTGAATGGACACCGAGCGAGATGTAGGCGTCAGTCCATCTGGCGTGAGCGTGTTCTATTTTCAGGGCGCTCTGTTTTTCCGCGCATGTACGACGGTAGGACCGTCGGCTACATTGCGCTCTGTGGTTTGTAACATGTGAATAATCACAGAGCAAGATGTAGGCGTCAGTCCTCCTGATGTGGGTGTGATCTGTTTCAGGGCGCTCTGTTTGGCCGAAGCGCGTACGACGGTAGGACCGTCGGCTACATTGCGCTCTGTGGTTCATAACGTGTGAATGGACACCGAGCGAGATGTAGGCGTCAGTCCTTCTGACGTGAGCGCGATCTGTTTCAGAGCGCCCTGTTTAATCGCGCGCGTACGCGTTGCTGATCTGGAATCCTGCGGTCTTCTGAAATCGAAATTCGAAATCAAAATCTGCCGATCCCCTGCCGGTATCATGAACCTCTAATCTATGGCGATGAGACGGCGGCGGGCGGGGATTTCGATGGGGGAGATCTTGATCGTGGTGGCGGTGGTGGCCGTCTTGGCGGCGATCTTGATTCCGTACGCCAACCGGTCGCGCAATAACGCTGAGCTGGCGGCCTGCGCTTCCAACCTGCGCGAACTAGGGCGGTCGATGATTCTGTACGCGACCGACAACAACGCCGGGATGCCGGGCGGAAAACCGGGGCCGAGTGTGGTGGACGGCGCGCCGGCGATGCTGGCCTGGGGGCAGGAGATCTATCCCTACGCGGGGACTCCCGATGTCTACAAATGCGCCCAAGACCCGACGGCGGCCACCGCTGGCAATGACGTGGTCTCCTACGCGGTGAATTCCAACCTCTCCATGGGCACGGTGCTTTCCGAAGCGCCGACGATTGCCCGAACCGTAATGTTCTTTGAAGTCAGCGGCAGTTCCTCCGCCATCCAATTCACCGGCGACCACCCTTCCAAAACGGCGGTTTCGGCGGCGGGCGATGGCACGAACACGGGCCTTTTCTCCACGTCCACGGGCCCGGGCACGGTGCTGTACGCCACCGGAACCTTTGCCAACGCGGGTCCGGCCAGCCGGGTGGACACCTTCCGCGGGCGGGAGCCCCGACACGGAGGCGGCGCGAATTATCTGGCCCTGGATGGCCACGGCGTCTGGGCTCCCGCCGAGAAGATTAGCGCCGGTCGCTCGGCGGCCCAACCGACGTCTCCCGAGTCGAAATCGGGCTGCAAGTTCCTCGGCGTGGATGCTCCTTGCGCGGCGGGCGCGGCGGAGGCGGGGCACGTCTTGTCGTTTAGCACGCGGTAATTGGTGATTGGGAGCTCGACAAATTCTGACGTGATGCCTCAAGTGTCTTTTCGATGATTGGAACTGAGCTTGGAGGCTAACACCGAGCGCTCTGGTTTGTAGCCTCAAGGCTTGACGCTCTACGATTAAAGTCTTGTTTTGGGCGTCACCTTGAGGCATCGCGCTTGGATCGTTCCTTTTCGATCCTGATGGCAGAGGCATGGCGGGTGTATTGCGTCGGGCTTGACCGACGACTGCGCCCTTCGGGGTTGGTTTATGTGTTTTGCGTGGTGGTAACGAGGATGCCTCAGGGTGCGGCTTTTGCAGGCTCTTGGTTTGCGGATTATTAGCCCTGAGGCTATCGCTGAGCGCTCTGGTTTGTAGCCTCAAGGCTTGGCGCCCTGCGATTAAAGGTCTTGGTTTGGGCGTCACCTTGAGGCATCGCGTTCGGATGTCGGAAAAGGGCGCAGGCAAGGAACGTTAGGCTACACGACTATTGGTCGCAAATTGGCGACCCTTGATGGAAGCCCGAACCGCAAATCGCGAGTCGCCAGTTCCTTTTGATGCACGAGGTGGGGGCGGTGCAGAAGCGTTCTTCGTGATCGCCGCCACCGCAAGCGGCGGAAGCATCAACAAGGCGACGGTCCTACCATCGTGGGCGCTCTGGTTTTGGCAGGGCGTTCTGGGGTTGATCGCGATCACGTCAGGGGGACTGACGGCTACATTTCGCTCGGTGTTTATTCGCGCGTTACGAACTACAGAGCGCAATGTAGGCGACGGTCCTACCGTCGTGGGCGCTCTGGTTTTGGCAGGGCGCTCTGGTTCAGATCGCGCTCACGTCAGGGGGACTGACG